>ENA-UEYL01000447-UEYL01000447.1-human-gut-metagenome-genome-assembly--contig:-NODE-447-length-42621-cov-82.738341_pt1 | contig 42621 bp, 36 predicted proteins | sample MGYA00242941_ERZ507946 | MGnify/ENA primary metagenome ERZ507946 (study PRJEB26167, sample SAMN06115482) | human gut metagenome | host: Homo sapiens | place: China:Guizhou | collected 2015-03-11...
CGCCACTCGGTAGGTTTTGAACCCCATTCCTATCAAGTCAGCGACGCAAAGGGAAGCGTTGAGCGCTTTCTTAGGAGGCAGTCGCTCTATCCTACTGAGCTATGGGCTCATGCGCCTGAAGCCCGGTGATTTCAAGGCTTTCACAAGTTGCCGCCGAAGCACGCAATTTTCAGCAGCAAACCTATTATAGCATAATCGGCGGATTCGCGCAAGGGAAAAGCAACTTGCGCGCGAAAAATCGGGGAACTTTTTGCTGCCGGACGCGCAATGAGGACATCATTCCCCCCTTGATAATACCAAGGCTCTTCGACTTTTACGTCCTAAACTCCGCCGTCAGGACTCATCCGCACACTCCTCCGCCCACTCGTCCATCTCGTCCCACTCCGCGTCATAATACGCTTCCTGCACCCGGTGCGCGTAGTACGTCGCCTGCCACTCAATCCCGCGCGGAGTCAGCGAAACGCGGTTCAGGTACTCGTAGTAGTGCCCCAGCTCGTGCGCCAGCGTGAAGATGGTTCCCCATGTGTAATTTTGCAGCGCCCGAAAGTCGCCGTCGTAGTCGTAGCCCCCAGCGACGTCGATGGTGATGCTGTCGTCCGGGTCATCCGGCACAAAGCAGCGCCCGTAGCACAAATCGCCGTCGTTCGCGCGGATTTTCTTCGTGTTCGGGATGTAAACGTTCACCCGAATCGGAAACGGGTAATTTGCCCGCAGCCAGCGGACAAACGTATGCACTTCGCGGCGCAGGAACGGATGCACCTGCGGATGAATCCGGATGCGCAGCCCGTCGCGCCTGACGGTTCGGTGCAGCGTCTCCGCCGAGTAGTTTTGCAGATTCCAGAGCTTGTTCATCTTACTTCATCCACCCGATTTCCGCCGCGAACGGGTTCACAAAGTCGAATGTGTCCAGTGTTGCATCCCGCGAAATCGTTTGCAGCACTTCCTCGTCCCAGTAGTCCCGGACAACGTACTGCCCGCCGTCGTAATCCGCAAAGAACGAGAACCCGTCCGTCACATCGGTCACGACCCACGCGCCCGTGTCCGTCCATTCCGCCGTGATGTACAGCCACGCAAGGTCGTCCAAATCGCCCGATTCGGCAAATCCCGGCGTGGCGTATCCGACTGACAGAAAGATAGCATTCCCCTCGTGTCCGGTGTCCAGATACGCATTTTCCGGCAGGTTTGAACTGCGCGTGATGGCGTACGTCGCGCTGTCCGCGTCCCACACGGCGGCTTGCAGATACTTGTTCCCGTCCGCGTCCGCCAGCAGGAGCAGCACGCGCAGGCTGCTGATGTCGCCATCCACCACCGTGTCGTCATTGGTGAGCGACGGGTGAATCTGGTCTCCAAACTGCGGATTGATGACGTTCCCCCACTTCGGGATGATGAGCTCGTCCGCCGTGACCGCGCTGCCCTCCCGGATTTCGAGGGGCACACAGTCATCCACCGTGATGAACGCGCGCGCCCCCTCCGCCGATGCCAGCGGCAAGAGCAGGACGAGCATCAGTAGAATCAGAAAAACCGTTTGCTTGCAGTGATTCATATGCTGCCTCCTTCATGGCACGTCAGATTCCGCCGTGCATCAGCCCGGAATCCAGTAATAATACCAGTCGTTATCCAGCTGCACCCGGTGATACCACGAGGGCACCTCCTCCGTGTCCGGTGCGTAGAGTATCCCCTGCGGAATGCCTCCCAGTGCCCGCCATGCCTGCTCAAAGCAAATGCAGCTGCCCACCTCTTCATAGATTTTCTCAACGCCCATCTCCGTCAGTGCGTCCGACGGCGTGTAAAAGGTCGTATAGCGCACCCGATAGGCATAATCGTCCCTGTCCGCCACGAAGGACTGGTAAGCGGGCTGATTTTGCAGATAGGTGTCCGACACCTTGTTCCGCGCATACGCCATCCCGATTCGTGACCAGAGCAGCCACCCGGCGACGGTAACAATCACGATGCCCAGAATGATTGTGAGCGCAATCATCAGCCGTTTCATGCCGATACCAAGCGGTTCGCGCAGGTCATTCAAAAACTTCCGAAAGCGTTTCATGCGTTTTCCTTCTTTCTTCGCGTTCGCGTCGCTTGGGTTGTGAGGAATTTTGTTCGCCTTTGATATATTCGCCGTGGGCGTAGGGAGTTCCTGCTCTTGGCAATACTGGGCGGCAGAATTTACAATTGCACGAAAAAACAGCCGCAGTCCTCCAACACAAGAACCGCGGCTGTTTGCATTATAAATAATAGGGAATTTCTCTTACGCAATCGGAATTTTCACCGTGTCGCTGCGCTCGCCGTCGCTGATGGCAACCTCCACCGCGCCGCTTTCGCCTGCTTCCACCACCGCCAGCGCTTCGCCGTAGTAGGTGTCGGTTTCCGGCGTCAGGTAGCTGCCCGGATGGAAGGGGCACGCGCTGCCCGCCGCCAGCAGCTTGCCGCCGCTGACCGTGATGTTCACCATGCCGCGTTCCATCGGCTTCAATTCGCCCGCACGGTCGGTGTAGCGGATGCGGATGTAGCACAGGCGGCCGGGTTTCGTTTTCTTTTCCTCCGGCACGGCGCGCAGAACCGTGTCCGCCCCGGCCGTTTGCAGCTTGCAGCGCCCCAGCACGCGGTCAATCGCGTCATAGGACACGGCTTCGAGCGTGCCGGATTGGTACGGAATGGTGAATTTCGCCAAGCAGTCGTTCTTCAGCTGCTTTTCCGCCACCTTCTTGCCGTTCAGCAGCAGCGCGACCTTCGCCGCGCGCGCGTAGACCTCAATGTGCGCCTTCTTGCCCTCGCAGCCAGCCCAGCTCCACGACGGCATGGCGTCTGTCATCTTCCATGCGGACGGCGAATGCTTCTCGCCGGAGAACACGACCGGGCGAACCGCGATGTACGGCCCGATTTCCTGCTCCAGCGCGACGCGGGTGTACAGCGCTTCGCCCAGCGGACGGCCGTTCAGGTCGATGCGCCCCGACCCCGCCGTCGTCCAGCCCAGCCCGCTGAACTGCGTCGCGTACGCCTTGTATTCCCACGACCCAACGCCGACTTCACCCAGATAGTCCATCCCCGCCCAGACGAAATCGCCCACCAGACGCGGGTTCTTCTTCGCCTGCTCGCGGAAGCGGTACGCATCGTTGCAGAACGTCTCGCTGCCCAGAATCAGCCGGTTCGGATACTTCTTCAGGTCGCGCTTATAGCGGTAGATGCCGTAGTTGTAGCCCGCAATGTCCATGTTGGCAAACGCATCGCGCGTGCGCACGTCACAGCCGTGCAAAGTCGCGCCGCGCTTCATGAACTCGTCGCCCATCAGACCCGCGAGGTCATTGAAGAACTTGCTGCCGACGGCCTTCTTCTTCTGCGGCTGCACCCCGGCGGCGCGCAGCTTCTCCGCCTTTTCGGCTTCCTTCTTCGCCTTCTCGTCGCTGTACACGCCGAAGCCGATGGAGGACAGGAAGTTGAAGAAGATGTTGATGCCGCAGGTGACGGGGCGGGTATTATCCAGCGAATGCAGGTAGTCCGTCAGCTCGCGGGTGAGCTGGATGCCCTTCTTCTGCGCCGTTTCGCTGACCTCGTTGCCCGTGGAGTACAGGATGACGCACGGGTGGTTGTAGTCCTTGTCCACCATGTCGGCGATGTCCTGCTTCCACCACTTGTCAAAGTACGGCACATAGTCGTATTCCGTTTTGTGGATGTACCAGTGGTCGATGTACTCGTCCATCATCAGCATACCGAGGCGGTCGCACGCATCCAGCAGTGCCTTCGAGCACGGATTGTGCGCGCTGCGGACGGCGTTGTAGCCGTTTTCCTTCAGCAGGCGGACGCGGCGCTCCTCGCCCTGCGCATAGCAGCGCGCGCCGAGGATGCCCTGGTCGTGGTGGATGCACGCGCCCTGCACAATGACGCGCTCGCCGTTGAGCAGGATGCCCTTTTTGCCCCACGAAAGCGTGCGGATACCGAAGGTCTGCAAGTCCTCGTCGCTGCCGAAGCGGACGCGGCAGGTGTAGAGGTTCGGGTGCTCCACGTCCCACAGCTTTGCGTCGGGGACGGTCAGCGTCAGGGTGACTTCGCCCGTCGTGTCCGCGGCGGCGGATGCAGCCTGCTTCTCGCCCGCAAGCACATCCACCGACACGCGCCCCGCGCCGACGGTGCGCACGGCGACTTCGACCGTCGCGGGATTGATGGACACCGTGCGGATGCGGACGCCGTTCAGGGCGATATGCTGCTGCTTGTCCGCCGTCCACAGCACCACCGGGCGATAGATGCCCGCGCCGGAATACCAGCGGCTGTTGGGCTGATCGCTGTTGCGGGCAATCACGCGCAGCTCGTTTTCCTCGTCAAAGCGGACGCGATCGGTCAAATCCGCATAGAAATTCGTGTAGCCGTACGGGCGCTCGGCGACCTTCTCGCCGTTCAGGTACACCTCCGCCAGATGGTACACACCCTCAAATTCCAGCATCAGCGTCTTGCTGCGCAGGGACTTATCCGGCGTAAAGCGGCGGATGTACTCGTAGTCGCGCCCCTCGTACCAGCCGCCGTTGATGCTGTTTGCGGACAGCTCCGTGCGGGGTTCCGCCTGCATGGCGTCGTGCGGGAGGGTGACGGGGACGAAGTTTTCCTGGCTGTCCAAATGGCGGAAGAGCCAGCCGGTGTTCCAAGCGGTTGCTTTCATCGGGGAAGTCATCCTTTCCAGTGTATTGTTTTTTATACTATTTCCAAATGAAAATGCGGTGTCGTATCCTCATTTGGAAATAGTATTTTCTGCACGAAAACCCCACCCGAAGCAGGGCGCTCCGGGTGGGGCGGAATACAGGCCTATCCCGCATTCCGAAACGATGGGATTATTCCTTGCACGAGAACGCCTTGACCGTCACGGTCACGAAGGAAATCAGGTACAGCGCCACGCCAGCCAGCGAGCAGTACAGCGCCACATCCTCCGTTGCGGGGCGGTTGACGGGGATGAACCACACGTCCGCCGCCAGCTTCACGCGGTCCATCGCGAAGAAGGAGATGCAGCCGATCAGTGCAAAGCCAGTCAGCACAATCACGATGTCCTTCAAAGCGGAGGGCTTCTTCATCTTGTCTGCCGCGAAGAGCAGCACAATGGCGGCGACCGTCAGCACGACGGGCCAGATGTTCATCGCCTTGCCAGCCATAAAGCCGGTCAGCGACGTTAGTAGATAAATCACCAGGGCGGCAAGCGCCGTCACCGTGGCGAAAATGCTCGTCTTTTTCATGCCTTTTTGCCTCCCTTGGAAGTTGCCTTGCTCACGACCCAGAACACGAAGCTCAGCGCCGCCAGCGCACCAAAGGCGTATTCGCAGGCGGTGTACGCCACGCGCCACGGAGTCATGACTTCAACCGTGCTGACAACGGTGGTGGACTTCACGCCGTTGAGCATCGCGGAGTTCGCCAGCGCGTACAGGGCATTGTGGATGTCGTTCTTAATCGCCAGCAGCATCGCACGGTCGCCGGAAAGCGCTTCCGCGTTCCAGTAATCGACGCTCGCGCCGAAGCCGCAGAAGTTGGTCGTGCCCGCCATCAGGGATTCCTTCGGCGCAGCCTTGAGCGAAACGCCGGTGAAGTCCGTCACGTTGTAGCCGTGGAAGCCCCATTCACCCTGCAGGATGTTGACCATCGTCGCCACGTTTGCGCTGGCGGCCACCGCGCCATGGCGGTTGTAGGAGGTCATCACGCCGCGCGCGCCGGAGGTGTAGGTGTTGTCCTTCGTCGCGTCGCCCTCAAAGGAAGCGGGCTTGCCGTTGCCTTCAAACGCCTGCTGCAGGTTGCGCAGCTCCAACTCACGCGCCTTCTGTTCGTTCATGAACACGGCGACGCCGGAACGGTTGATTTCCTGATCGTTGAAGCCCATGTGCTTGATGTTGACGAGCGTGCCCTTGCTCTGCGCGCCCTGCACCACCGCGCTGCCGACATAGCCGGACAGAATCGGGTCTTCGGAGTAGTATTCCACGCCGCGGGCGTTGTACGCGTGACGGTGGATGTTCATGCCCGGGCCAATCATAATCGGCAGATCCAGTACGAGGGTAGATTCGCCGAGGATGATTTCACCGTTTTCAAACGCCAGTTCCTTGTTCCAAGCGTAGGCAAGGTTCACAGGAGATGACGCAACGCGCGTGCCGGAGGTGTAATCCGCCGCATCCGCGTAGGGCACGCCCTGATAGCCGCCTTCGTTCAGGTAGTGGGAGTCAGAGCCGCCGGGGCCGTCGTCCGCAGCCTTCTGCGGCATGTTGACGGAAGCGATGCCCTGAATGTTATGGAACGCATTGGCGGAGAAATCAAGGAATTCCGCGACTGTGACCTTGTTGACCAGCTCTTCCCAGCGCGGGTCATCGTAAGGCGCGTTCTTCATGTCGTTGATGGTGAGCGTAGACGTGGTGTCGCCGAAGATGAGGTCGGACACGTCGTCATCGGTCTTGAGGGTATACAGGTCGTTGTTCAGCAGGCGGGAAACCGTCGCGTTCGCGGTCAGACCGGAATAGGTCTTGGGGAACGTGCCGTTCCAGTCGGCGCGGCTCAGGTAGGTCACCGTGCCGGGCTCAAAGGCGTTGTAATCCATGGCGTAGTCGCCTTCGGTCAGCTGGTTGGTGATGGCCGTGCCGTTCTTGCTCACGGCGAAGGTGGTCTTGTCCACATCGCCCGTCCACGTCCACTTGTAGGTCTTTGCCGCGTTGCCGTCGGCGGTCATGCCGTCCGCGACAGTCTTGCCCTGCGCCGCAAGCACGTTGTTCAGCGCGTCATGCGCGTCCGTGCCGATGGCGAAGTAGTAGTCGCCGGGGTCAACGATGTAGGTCTTGGCGCCATTGGCGTCGTAAGAAGCGAGGTTCGCCAGATCAACCTTCATGGTGATGGTCTGGGAGGCGCCGGGCTGCAGCGTAGAAGTCTTTTCAAAGTCCATCAGCTGCACGGCGGCCTTTTCCACGCCGTTCTGGCGGTCATAGTCGGTGTAAGGCACGCTTGCGTACACTTCCACGACGCTCTTGCCCGCCACGTCGCCGGTGTTCTTCACAGTCACGGTGACGGTCGCGGTCTTCTTGTCATCCGCAATGGTCACGCTGTCCAGCGTCTGCTCGAAGGTGGTGTAGGACAGACCGTAGCCGAAGGGATAAACGACTTCGTTAGCGTAATTCCATGTGCCGTCCTCGGTGGCGACGGTGCCGTCGGCGTTGGCGTAGGTGCCAGCCTTGGCTTCCGCGCCGCCGTTGCCCAGCACAATATCAGCATAGCGGGTTTCGTAGTAGCGGTAGCCGGCGTAGATGCCTTCCGCCTCAATCAGGTAGGAGTTGACATTCGCGTCCGCCGCGAAGTCCGCCGCGTTCGTCCACGGGATGTTGCCGTAGTTCGCCATAGCGGGCGCGAGGGCGCTGTTCTTCGCCATCACGTCGCCAAGGTGCGCGGAGGGAGAGACGGTGCCGTTGAGCACGTCCGCCACGCCATAGAAGCCGTATGCGCCGGGGAAGCCGATCCAGACGATGGCGTCGATGTCCGGGTCGTCCTTCAGGTTGGCGATTTCCATCGGGTTCGTGGCGTTGACCAGCACGATGACCTTGTCGAAGTTCGCCTTCGCCTCGTTAATCATCACCATTTCCTCGTCCGAGAGGGAGAGGATGTTGCCGGTGACGGTGTTGACGCCTTCCGCCAGACCGTCCTTGCCGGGATAGTAGCCATTGCCGGCTTCGCTGCCGGGGCGGCCGACGACGACGATTGCCGCGTCGCTGTATTCCGCGTAATCCTTGCGGAAATCAGCGTTCAGGGCGGTCAGCTCGTCCAGCGTCAGTTCGCGCGGGTCATTGTACGCGGTAATCTCGGCATATTCCGGGATGATGCCGCCGCCGAAGCGGGGCTTCGTCCACGTCTTATCCGCAAAATACTTCGCATACGCCGCCTGCACGGACGGGTTCAGCTGGAAGCCGCGCTCGGTGAAGCAGTCGAAAATCTGCACGGTCGCGTTGCCGTCGGTAATCGAGCCGCCGGAGGAGCCGTACACGGGCGCGTAGCTGCGCACGCCCAGCATGGTGATTTTCGCATCCTTGCTCAGCGGAAGCGCGTTGCCGTCATTCTTGAGCAGGGCAACCGTTTCCTGCGATTCGCGGATGGCAAACTCCTTCAAGCCCTCGAAGGCTTCCTTGGCCGTCTTAAACTTGGAGACGTACGACCACGCCTCGCCGGTTTCGTCAACTTCGGTCACCGTCAGCTGACTGCGCGTGTTGAAGAACGCATCAACGGATGTACGATACGTCTCCAGAATGGAACCAGCCATCAGCGAGATGGCCAGCAGCAGGGAAAACACAAGCGTTAATCCCCGCCAGAGAGAAGAACGTTTGAACATGGATATCCTCCTTTTACGGAAAATGAATGGAGCAGGGGAACACAAAAGCACCCATCCAAGCGAATTAGACAGGCTGCCCCTGTATTCCAAACTCGGCGTAGATCCCCCTTCGATCACCCGCCGCCTATGTAAATAGTAACACAAAAACAAACGTTTTTGCCATGTCCTTTTTTGCTTGTTTCGTGAATGTTGAATCATTGCTTGACGTATGTTGCGAATCAGTTGATTTTTGTGAATTTTGCTCGAAGAATAACGGATTTTCCGCCGCCAAATATTTCGATGCGCCCGTGCAAATCTTCTTGCAGGGTTCATTTTTCTGTGTTATAATTCTAATATATTATATTATCCGGAAAGGAGTACGCACCCCTCCATGAAAAAATCGCCCAAATCCGCCAAGTTCTTCGCTTCCCACTGGTCAGCCTTCCTCCAGCAGTTCAAAAACCTCCACCTCCGCGGGGATCGCTTCGTCATGCTGACCGTTGCGGGTCTAATCAACGCGTTCGGCGTCAGCGTTTTCCTCTATCCCGTCAATCTTTATGACTCCGGCATTTCCGGCACGGCGATGCTGCTGGCGCAAATCACCCCCGATTGGTGCAGCCTGTCGCTGATTTTGCTGCTGCTCAACGTGCCGCTGTTCCTCTTCGGGCTGAAGCGGCAGGGCGTGCAGTTCACCATTTACGCCGTGTATTCCGTGTTCATTTACTCCCTCGGCGCGTGGCTGATTCAGGGGCCTTTGCCGCTTGACGTCAGCATTTCCTCGCCGCTGGCCGGGACAGACCTGCTGCTCTGTGCGCTCTTCGGCGGATTGATTTCGGGCGTCGGCAGCGGGCTTGCCATCCGCGGCGGCGGCGCGATGGACGGCATGGAGGTCATGGCGGTCATTTTCGCCCGCAAGCTCGGCATGACTGTCGGCACATTCGTCATGAGCTACAACGTCGTGCTGTACATCCTCGCCGGACTGCTCCGTTCCAGCTGGATTCTCCCCCTGTATTCCATTATCGCCTACGCCGTCGGGCTGAAAGTCGTCGATTTTGTAATTGAGGGCATCGACCGCAGCAAAGCGGCGCTGATTGTCACCCGCAACCCGGATGCCATCTGCCGCGCGCTGGGCGAGGCGTTCGGCACAGGCATGACGTGCATCCCGGCGCAGGGCGGTTTTTCGCACGAGGAAATGACGATTGTGTATTTCGTCGTCAACCGCTTCCAAATCAGCCGGATGAAGGACATTGTGCATGACCTCGATGATCGCGCGTACATCACCATCAGCGAGGTGGCGGACGTGTTCAAGCTCAATCAGGACAAGCTGTCGCAGAAGGTGGACAACCAGCCGCTGCTGCCGAGGCGGAAGTAAGCCCTTTTTGTCCCCCTTCTTGACGGAACGCATAGCCCCATGCTATAATAAGAACGTAGGCAGTGCAGGGAGGTGTTTTCATGTGCCGATTTTTGCTGCAAGATGGACTGTCGGTTGAGATTCTGCAATCGCTATCATTCCGCACAAATTTGGGACTTTCTTTGAAAAACAGCCTTGCGCACTTCACCAAAGCTGTACTTTTGCACGAAATTGAAGAAATTTCCGTTTGGTATGACGAGCATGAAGCCTTAGAACAGCTTGCTTTGGACTATCGCGTCAAGTCATTGGAATCGGCTTCACACAAGTATGACCGCTATTTCCCGGACAGACCGACGGCAAAAGTTTTCAATGATTTGCTGGGTTTTCGCTCTCTGCGCGACGATTATGATGAAATTCTGAAAAATCCGCCGCCAGATGCACTGCGGATTGTGAATATGTCGCATGGAAAAGCGAATGACGACGGCTATCGCGGGGTGCATGTCTATTATCAGCTGGATAATTTTCATTATCCTATTGAAATTCAGTATAACACTTATTTTGACCGTCAGTTAAACAACTGGCTGCATAAATACTTGTACAAAAAGCAGTATCCGCTTGCTGTTGGTGCTCAAATGCGCACCCTCTATGAGCAGGGCAAAATTAAGAATGAAGCAGAATTTCAGGAGGTGTTATCCGATGTGCTACGTTGTGGCAAAGAACGCCAATAAAATCGGCAGTGTGGCAATTCGCATGAAGCTGGGAAAACCCGTGGTTCAGCTGAAGGCAGAAATGAATAGCCGTTATCTTAACAAAGGCATCCAATTTGTCACCATCAGCCGCCCCTCCGCCTATGGCGAATACGCCCCCTACCGCTTCGTGGACACGATTCCGGAGTTCAAGGCGGAAGTCGCGAAGCTGTAATTTCCCACAAAGCTGTAATTCCCCCACACACACGCGGCGCACAAGTCCTCACCGACCTGTGCGCCGCGTTTCTCTATTCTCCTCACTTTTCCCTGACCCAATAATACTCGAACCTTTCCCCATGGTGTCCCATCACCGGCTTGTCGCTCCGCACGAATCCGCATTCCGTCAGCGTCGCCACACGCGCAACCGCATACGGCGCGGCTTTCGTCATCAGCGTGCGGCAGTTTAGCAGCGCGTACGCATCGGGCAGAAGCGCGTCCATCACTGCCGCCAGCACGTCCGACTTCTCCCACGCGCTGCCGACATCCACGCGCAGGATGCCCATGCCGCTGTACGGGTCGTCCGGTGACTCCCCGCGGCGGCAAAGCTCCACCGTGCCAATGACCTCGCTGCGCAATGCAATCGCCCAGCGCACAAACCAGCCCTGCTCCCACGACGTGCGCCAGAAGTCCATCGCACGGCGCATCTTCTCCGGCGTGTCGTAATAGAAAATGTCACCGTGGCAGTTGTCGCTGTTGAAGAACGGCAGCGCCAGCGGGTCGCCGTAGACGCGCAGAAGCGCCGCTTCATCCTCCGCCGTCACCGGGCGCAGGCGGATTTCGCCCTTCTCCATCGTCGGGATGGATTCGTATACATTCATGCCTTTTTCTCCTTCCGAATGCCCAGCACCAGATAGCGAATCCCCGGAATCCGGCAGATGACCTCCGACAGTCCCAGCGTCGCGCCGAAGCCAATCACCAGCGTGAGCAAATACATCAGCGCTGCCGGAAGCGTCGTCCGCTCGGTCAGCAGACTCGCCGTCAGCAGCAGTACGGGGTAATGCACGACATACAGCGCGTAACTCCGCTGGGTGAAAAAGCGCGACACCGCTCTCTCCTGATGGAGATAATGGCGCGCATTGCCCAGCACCGCCAGCACCACCGCCCACAGGTACACATTCGCCCACAGGCTTTGCAGATACGCCGCGTCAGTGAAATTCTGCCTGCTCGTCCACACGCCATACGCCACCGCGCCGATGACCGCCGCCGCCAGCGTCCCCCAGCGCATCCGCTCCACGCGTTCCATCACCGTTTCATGCGCGAACACCGCGTACCCCAGCAGGAACGCCGTCAGGTAAATCCCGATGCGGTAGGTGGTGATGACGGGCATGTTGCCAACCTGCGCCGCGCCCCAAATCAGCAGCGCAAAGGCGCAAATCAGCCATGACGGGCACTTTTCGCCGATGCGGAAAAGGCGGTCGTTCCGGTCAATTTTGCGAATCAGCACCAAAATCGCGCTGAACAAAAACAGCAGCTGCACAAACCACAGCGGCCCGATGCCCGACAGCACCGAAATCGGGTACAGCAAGGGCTTCGGGATGGTGTCCATCGCGCCGCCCATGCGGATATTGAGATACCCCGTCACCCAGTGCAGCACGAACAACCCCAAGGTGGACGGCACAAGCAACTTCCGCGCCCGATTGCGCAGGAACGCGCGATTTCCCTGCTGGACAAGTGCGAACCGGGCGCACATGCCCGCCACGACGAACAGCAGCACCATGAACCACGGGTACACCGTGCCGGAAATGGTATCCAGAAGCGGCAGGTTTCGCGCATTCGGCACACCGCCCAAGATGCCGACCCCGTTGAAGAGGTAACAGACGTGGTAAACAATGACCAGCAGAACCGTCATCCAGCGAATATGGTCAAGATACGCATAGCGGCGCATGGGGATTTTCCTCCTTTATGATAGCATGAATCCGTATTTTTGTGAAGGCGAACACGCACATTTATTCGTCATTGCTCATTGCTCGTTCTTCTGAAATCTGCTCTTGATGCCCTCGAAGCCGTCGGTCAGCATCCGGCTGATGAGCGCGTCGTCCCAGTTCTGCTGCCCGGACGCGCACAGCACCGCAATGCCGTGGACGTACGCCCACATTTCGATGTGCAGGAGCGTCGCGTCCTCACGGGTGAGGGATAGTTTCGCCATCAGGAATTCCACCAGCACGGCGATGTTCTCCGCGTCGCCGCTGTGATCCTCCCGGCGGCGGTCGCGCATGTAGAGCAGGTGGAAGAGGTTCGGCTCGTTTCGGGCGAAGCGGATGTACGCCGTGCCGACGGCTTTGTAGGGCGGATCAGCAGAATCGCGGACAAAATCAGCGCTGTAAGCACGGTATTGTGCGTCCGCGGCGGCAATTGTGGCGGCAAGCAGGTCGTCCATGCCCGAAAAGGCGCTGAAAATCACCTTGGAGGACGAATGCAGGATATCGGCAATCGCGCGGGCGGTGACGGCATCGAAGCCGCGCTCGCGGGTAATGGCAAGGGCGGCGGCGACGATTTGCTCGCGGGTGAATCGGCAGGCGGGCGGCATGGGGCATCTCCTTTCGGCAACACGTGTTGCGCAACGTGTGTTGCTATTGTAGCAAACAAAATCCCCTGTGTCAAGGGTAAGTTTGCAATTTATTCATGGATTTTCAGCAAAGCGTCACATTTCCTTCATGCTGACGTCATGCTGGGCGGGTAGAATCAATACTGTCAGGCGGGAAGCACAGAAAGGAGGCGCTTATGAAGCTGCTGATGGAACCAATGGTTGTCGCGGCCATCCTGATGAAGGAACTGCCGGATAAACAAGTGGGTTCCGCCGAATCCGCGAAGGATGCTTCTGCTGCACCAGAAGTTCCAGCGCGCATCGCGGCGGAATAAGGCTTTCAGCGGACGCGGCGCATCGCCCTCTGCGCCCTGCATGACATGGTTTTCACTCCTTTTCTCCTCCTTTTTCCTTTCCCTTTCCTTCCTTGGGGCGCGGAGTCAGCAACCTCCCGCGCCCCGGAGACAGCCCGAATTTCAGCAGATTCGGGCTGTTTTCTGTTGGGGGATTTTTGTGGTCGCTGGCGCGGCGGGGTTCGTTTTATGCGTCTTGATTTTGCATGTCGCAGAGGGTTTCGCGTCTGCGGACGCGACCAAAGGGCATGAAAACAAACGAAGTTTGCGGTCGCCCTTTGGAAACCTTCGGGCTCCCATGTTACTTGATTTTCATTGTTGCTTTTGGGCGCGTCTGCGGACGCGCTTCATTTGCATTCCTCATTCCGCATTTCTCATTGCTAATTTTCCCCTTCTTCCCCCTGTTCCCCTTCACAGAAAAAAGCAAACGTGGTATGATAATCAGACAAACAGGCAAGGGAGGATTGGCGGATGGACGAGACGCGCGGGAAGTTCGTGCTGAAAGCGCCGTATCAGCCAAGCGGAGATCAGCCGCAGGCGATTGAGGCGCTGACAAAGGGCGTCAACGCGGGCATGAAGGGGCAAGTGCTGCTGGGCGTGACCGGGTCGGGCAAAACATTCACCATGGCAAGCGTGATTGCACAGGTGCAGCGCCCGACGCTGGTGATTGCGCACAACAAAACGCTGGCGGCGCAGCTCTGCTCGGAATTTCGGGCGTTCTTCCCCGACAGCGCGGTGGAATATTTCGTTTCCTATTATGATTACTATCAGCCGGAAGCGTATATCGCGTCGTCGGACACCTACATCGAGAAGGACGCCGCCATCAACGAGGAAATCGACCGCCTCCGCCACAGCGCGACGGCAGCGCTTCGGGAGCGGCGGGACGTGATTATCGTCGCGTCAGTCAGCTGCATCTACTCCATGGGCGACCCCAGCGAGTACGAGGGGCAGATGGTGTCCCTTCGGCCGGGCATGGCGATTGGGCGCGACGACCTCATCCGCCAGCTGATTGCCATCCAGTACGACCGCAACGACGTAGAGTTTGAGCGTGGGACGTTCCGCGTGCGCGGCGACGTGCTGGAAATCATCCCCGCGGGCGGCAAGGAGCATGGCCTGCGGATTGAGTTCTTCGGCGACGAAATCGAGTCCATCAGCGAGTTCGAGGTCGTGTCCGGGCACACGCTGGCGTCGCTGGAGCACGCAAGCGTCTATCCCGCGACGCACTACGCGACTGATCAGACGAATCTGCCGGAGAAAATCGCCGTCATCGAGCGCGATTTGAAGGAGCAGGTCGACAAGTTCACGAAGGAAGGCAAGCTGCTGGAGGCGGAGCGAATCGCCCAGCGGACGAATTACGACATTGAGATGATGCGTGAAATCGGCTATTGCAGCGGCATTGAGAATTATTCGCGCTACTTCGATGGCAGAAAGCCTGGCGACGCGCCCTATTCCCTGTTGGATTATTTCCCCAAGGGTTTTTTGTGCTTCATCGACGAGAGCCACGTCACCGTGCCGCAGATTCGCGCCATGTACAACGGCGACCGTGCGCGCAAGGAGCAGCTTGTCGAATATGGTTTCCGGCTGCCGTCGGCGTTTGACAATCGTCCGCTGCTGTTCGAGGAATTTGAGCAGCGCATCGGGCAGACGATTTTCGTCTCCGCAACGCCCGGTCCTTATGAAATCAGCCACGCATCCCAGATTGTGGAACAGATTATCCGCCCGACCGGGCTGCTTGACCCCAAAATCATCCTCCGCAAGGCGACCGGTCAGGTGGATGACCTCGTGGGCGAAATCCACCAAGTCGTGGCGAAAAAACAGCGTGTGCTGGTGACGACGCTCACCAAGCGGATGGCGGAGAGCCTGACGGAGTACCTGCAAAGCATGGACATCCGCGTCCGCTACCTGCACAGCGACGTGACGACGATGGATCGCATGGCGCTGATTCGCGGGCTGCGGCTCGGCGAATATGACGTGCTGGTGGGCATCAACCTCCTGCGCGAGGGGCTGGACTTGCCCGAAGTGTCGCTCGTCGCGATTCTCGACGCGGACAAGGAAGGTTTCCTGCGCTCGGAAACGTCGCTCGTGCAGACCATCGGGCGCGCCGCGCGAAATGTCGATGGGCGGGTGATTATGTACGCCGATGTGATGACGGACAGCCTGATGCGCGCCATCAGCGAAACCAACCGCCGCCGCGCGATTCAGGAGGAGTACAACCGCGTGCACGGCATCACGCCGGAGTCGGTGCGCAACGCGGTGCATCAGGTGCTGGAGATTACGAAGAAGGCGGAAGAAAGCGCGCCCGCCGCGATGAGCGAGGACGAGCGGAACGCGCTGATGAAGCAGGTGGAAGACCAGATGCTGTCGGCGGCGAAGGCGCTGGACTTCGAGCAGGCGGCGAAGCTCCGCGACCAGCTGCTGGAACTCAAGGGGGAAAAGCCCCAGGCAGAGCAGATTCAAAAGAAGCGGAGAAGGACACGCGAAAGCACCAGACACCACTAAGTTTGGAAGCGTAACCAAGCCGGGCAGCCCAAAAAGGGTCAAGGGACAATGTCCCTTGCAGGGTGCAGGGACAGCGTCCCTGCTGGGGTTTGGGGCAACGCCCCAACTGTTCCTCGTCCAGCCAACTCAAAAGGAAAATTCAAGCGGGGCAGCCTTGGTCGCAGGCAGCGAAGCGTCCCTGCGCAGTAACTTTGCGCGTCCGCAGACGCGCCCCCAAGCCGCTCTTTCCAACAACCGTGCTGTGTCGCGCCAAATGGGCGCGACCGACCCGTATGCCACCCGTCGTAACCTCTTGTTTATCCCTCAAAATTGCTCATTCCTCATTGCTAATTATCCCGGAGGTGTCCCATGCCCACCAAACGCTTTCTCCCCCTGCTGCTCCTGCCCTTCGTGCTACTGACGGCAGCGCTGTGCCTCGCCGTCCTCCTTGGCGGGCAGGATTTCGTCCACGCGCTGCTCAACGTGGCGGTGCTGCCGTGATGCGCCCAAATCGCGCTGATTCGGCGCTTTCGCAGTATTTTTGCTCTCTCCTGACCACCCTGCTGCTGCTCGTTTCGCTGCTCTGCGGGCTGATTTTCTTCGCCACCACGCGCACGTTCGCCGCGTCTGTCCTGTCATCCAGCGAAAAAGAAAGTCAGCACAAAACCGAGTGGAACGCTGCCCAAATTCAGGCGGATTTTGCCCTCTCCGACGCTGCGCTTGCCCCCCTGTCCGGCGCTTGCGCGGCGTATCAGGCGGAACTTGCGGTTTATTGGCACGACTTCTTCCGCACTGATGCGGAGGAACTGCCCGCCGCTCCCGCCCCCCTCGATGAGCGCGAAATGGTCGCCCTTGTCATGGCGGATGAAGGCTTCCAAGCCCGCGTGGATGCGGATTTTCGCCGCGCCACCGCCCGCGACGAGGTCGTTTACCCCCTCTCTCAGTTTGTCCAGCGATATTCCTTCCCCATCCGGCAGAGCCTGATGGAATTGCTCGGCGGACTGGCAGCACAGAAATGCAGCCTCCCACGTCTGCTCCACGCGGTCGAAATCAGCGGCGCTGTCTGTCTGCTGGCGGCGATTCTGCTCCTGCTTTGCTGCCGCCGCGTCCGCATCGGCGCAACGCTCACCGCCACAGGGCTCGCCGCGCTGCTGCTGCTGCTCCCTGCGCTGCTGCTCAACCTGCCGGGGCTGCTCCACCCGCTCTCGTCCATCGCGCAGGCGCAAGTCACCCGCGCATTGCTGCTGCTCGGCGGCGCACAGGCGGTTTTCGCCGCGGTGACGCTGCTGCCGGGCATCCTGCTGCTTCGGAGGGCACACGCATGATGCAGAAGAACACCATCACCGTCACGTCGGATAAAATTACCCAGCCGTTAACATTCGCATTTGCCGCGGATTTCCACAACGGCGATGCGGATGAGGCGCTTTCGCTCATGCGGGGCTGCGACGCGATTCTCATCGGCGGCGACCTTGTCAACCGCCACAGCCGCCACGGATGGCGCAACGCCGCGCGCTTCCTCGACCTCGCGCCGCGCGTCGCCCCCACGTTCTACAACCTCGGCAACCACGAGCGGCTGCTGCCCGACATCGCGGAATACCTTCCTTTGGTGCAGAAAAGCGACGTGACCGTACTGGACGACTGCTTTGTGGACTTCCGCGGCATCACCCTCGGCGGAGTCAGCAGTGCGCGGAAAATGCCGGGAATGCCGCCCGTTCGCGCGCAGATGGACGCAAAAAAGCCGTTCCTGCAAGCCATGGCGGCGCGGGACGGGTTCAAGCTGCTGCTCTGCCACCACCCGGAGTATTTCGCGCCGCTGGTGCAGGGGCTGGACATTGACCTGACGCTCGCGGGACACGCGCACGGCGGACAGGTGCGGATTGGTTCGCAGGGAATTTACTCGCCTGGTCAGGGGCTTTTCCCGAAATTGACGAGCGGGTTTTATTTTGATGACAAACTGTTCATCAGCCGCGGCATGACGAACTCCGCCTGTGCGCCGCGCCTGTGGTGTCCGTGCGAGCTGGTGATGGTGCGGCTGCTGCCCAATCGCGCTATATGAATAGGAAACGATTTTTCCTGCCCGCTGGAAGAATCCCATTCGCTGAATCGTTGTATGGTTATCCACAGTTCGTCCCCAATTTCCGATTCACGAAGGAGGTTTCCGCATGAAAAAACTGCTTTGGGTGCTGATTTTGCTGCTGCTCCCGCTGACCGCCTTGGCGGAAGATGCCGAAAGTCGCCGCGACGGCGCGTTCTTCTACCAGATTGCGGATGGCGAAGCGATTCTGACCGGCTGCGACTGGGACGCGATGCAGGCGGATTCGCTGTACATGTTTGCTGAACCGCCGGTTTCGCTGGAGATTCCGGCGACGCTGGGCGGCTATCCCGTCACGTCGATTGGCGGCTGGGTGTTCTGCTCGCTGGACGGCAGCCCCGTGGACGCGCCGTTCGAGGTTGTGCTCCCCGAAGGGCTTCGCGCGCTGGATGCTGATGCTTTCGCCGACTGCTACTACGCCGCGAAAGTCACCCTGCCTGCGACGCTGGAAATCATCCCAGAGGACTGTTTCGACCGGATTTCCGCCGAAATCGACTTTCCGAACGGCAATCCGCGCTATTCCTGCGAAAACGGCTTCCTGATTGACAATACTACGCAGACGCTGCTGTACACCGCGCCGTCGAGCCACGGCAATCCGCTGCCCGCCGTCCGCCGTCTGGGGGACTGTTCGCTGATGAACTGGCTCTGGGACGACGATGACGACCCCGTTCTGCCCGACACGCTGGAAAGCGTTGGCAGCTACATTTTCTATGACTGCGGCGTGACCCACGTCACCTTCCCTGACGGCATCACCGAACTGTCGCCCTATACCTTCTATTGCACCGATTTGCAGGAAGTTCACCTGCCCGCGTCGCTGCGGGAAATCCCGGATTACTGCTTTTGGAACTGTCAGCTGATCGCGCTGACCATCCCCGACGGCGTGACCCGCATCGGCGCGCACGCGGTGGACTGGTTCACGGGCGAAATCATTGGGGCCGTCACCCTCCCCGCATCGGTGGAATTTGTGGGCTATCGCGCGTTTCCGGACGAATGCGACGTGACGGCTTTGAACCCGCAGGTTCATTTTGAAACAGCCACGGAGTATGCCGAGCGAATCCCCGAATATGACTGGTATGGCGGCGAAGCGGCGGATGTCCTCTATTCGGATGGCCTGTTTGACTACGAGCTTTCGTCGCGCGGCGCGGTTCTGCTCGGCTGTTCCCGCTTCTTGAACCAGCCAGAAGTCCCCGACGTGCTGGAAATTCCGGCGGAATTGGGCGGCTATCCCGTCGTTGGGCTGGGTGCGTATGCTCTCTGCACCTATGACTTTGCCGGCGGGCGCGATTTCAGCATCATCGTGCCGGAGGGCGTCCGCTTCATGACGTCGGATGCGTTCCTGTGCTGCCACGCCGCGACGCGAATTTCTTTTCCGTCTACACTGGACGATTTGCCAGAAAGCAGTTTCTACCACGTCAGTGCGGAAATCGACTTCCCGAACGGCAACCCGCGCTATTCCTGCGAAAACGGCTTCCTGATTGACCGCGACACGCAGACGCTGCTGTACACCGCGCCGTCCAGTCAGGGGCAGGCAATTCCCGCCGTCCGTCGCTTGGGCGATTCCGCGCTGGATAACTGGAAACCTGCGGGTAACGAAATCCGCCTGCCGGACACGCTGGAATCCATCGGTCCTTACGCCTTGGACGGGCAGTACACGGGCGATTTTTCCCCGCTGGCGGCGCTGATTCTCCCCGACGGCGTCCGCGAACTGTCCGATTGCAGCATTTACGGCTGCTGGGAGATTCAGCTGCTGCGCTTCCCGGCAACGCTGACGGAAATTCCCGCCTACTGCGTCGCAAACTGCGGGCTGGGCGCGGTGGAAATCCCGGAGGGCGTGACGCGCATCGGAGAATTTGCCTTCTACTACTACGATTGGGAGCAGACGGAACTGTCCGCCGTCACCCTGCCCGCGTCGGTGGAATTTGTGGGCTTCCGCGCCTTCCCGGACGAATGCGAAATCACCGCGCTAAACCCCGACACGCACTTTGAAACAGAGGAAGAAATCAATCAGCGGAATCCCGATTGGGCGTATCGCATCCCCTAACAATCAAGAAAGGTTGTTTTCCGCATGAACGAACTCGATTCGCTTCTTCGCGCCGCCGGGCGCATGATGCTCGATTACCAGTCCCCGAAGGTGTTCAGCAAGGGGCATCACGCCGATTTCGTCACCGAGGCGGACATTGCGGTGCAGTCCTATCTCGTCGATGCGCTGCAAAGGGCGTATCCGCACGCGAAATTCTTCGCCGAGGAGGAGGAGCGGCATGTCCTCACCGACGCGCTGACCTTCATCATCGACCCCATCGACGGCACGACGAACTACTTCCGCCGCCGCCGCTGCTCGATGATTTCCATCGGCGCGGTGGAAAATAAACTTCCCGTTTTCGGCGGGTTGTACGACCCCTACACGGACGAAATGTACCTCGCGGAACGCGGCAAGGGCGCGACCTGCAACGGCGAGCGCATCCGCGTGTCGGACACGTCCCTTGACAAGGCGCTGATTGGCTTCGGTTCTGCGCCGTACTACGAGGAGTTGTTTTCGCTGACCGGGCGGACAGTTTCGACGCTGCTGCCGAAAATCGCCGATGTGCGCCGGACGGGCAGTGCTTGCCGGGAACTGTGCGACGTGGCGCGCGGCATCAGCGATGGGCACTTCGAGTGGCGGCTCCAGCCGTGGGACTACTGCGCGGGGACGCTGCTGATTGAGGAAGCTGGCGGGCGCTGCGGCGACATCCGCGGCGGAAGCGTCGTCTACGACCGCCCGATGGCGCACATGGCGGCGAACGCGCGCATTTTCGATAATCTGCGCGAAGTGCTGCAATCAGCGGATTGCGAAAATCCCGATTCTATGGTATAATCAGGGTATCAACCTGAAAAGGAGCGACTGACATGATTCCGACCCCGCACATTACTGCCAAGGAAGGCGATTTCGCCCGCACTGTCCTCATGCCCGGCGACCCGCTGCGCTCGAAGTTCATTGCGGACAACTACCTCGAAAACGCCGTGCTGGTCAACAACACGCGCGGCGTGCAGGGCTACACCGGCACCTACAAGGGCAAGCGCGTGTCCGTGATGGCGTCCGGCATGGGGATGCCCTCCATCGGCATTTACTCCTATGAGTTGTTTAAGTTCTACGGTGTGGAAAATATAATCCGCGTCGGCACGGCGGGGATGCTCAGCCAGAAGCTGAAAGTGCGCGACATCGTGCTGGGCATGAGCGCGTACACGAACAGCAATTTCGGGCAGCAGTACGGTTTCCGTGGGAACGTCGCGCCTTGCTGCTCCTATGCGCTGCTTTCTGCCGCGATGGAAGCGGCCAAGAAGCTCGGCGTGACCCCCGTGCCGGGTGCGCTGTACTCGTCGGATATTTTCTATGACGAGTCGCAGCCGTCGCCGGGGCAGGTGCTGCAAGGCTTGGGCGTGCTGGCGGTGGAGATGGAGGCGGCGGCGCTGTACCTGAACGCGGCGCGGCTGGGCAAGAACGCGCTGACCATCTGCACCATTTCTGACAATCCCTTCACGGGCGAGGAGCTGGATGCCGAGGCGCGGCAGAACACCTTCACGCAGATGATGGAGATTGCGCTGGAAATTTCATAATATCCACATACAAAAAACCGACAGGGCGAAATTGCTCTGTCGGTTTTTTTGATACTGCTGATATTACCCGCTGATTACACTGCGCCCTGCGCCATCATCGCGTCGGCAACCTTCAGGAAGCCCGCAATGTTCGCACCCGCGACGTAATCGCCTTCCTTGGCGTACTCGTGCGCCGCCAAATCCACTTTGGCGAAGATGTTCACCATAATATCCTTCAGCTTCGCGTCCACTTCCTCGAACGTCCAGCTCAGGCGCTGGCTGTTCTGGCTCATTTCCAGCGCGGAAACCGCCACGCCGCCCGCGTTGGCAGCCTTCGCCGGGGCAAAGAGCACGCCCGCCTGCTGGAACGCCGCGGTGGCTTCAAGCGTCGAGGGCATGTTCGCGCCTTCGCCGACTGCTTCCACGCCGTTGGCAATCAGCGCCTTGGCGGATGCTTCGTTGATTTCGTTCTGCGTTGCGCAGGGCAGGGCAATCTGGCAGGGAATCGTCCAGATGCCGGAGCAGCCCTCGGTGTAGGTCGCGGTCGGAACCGCCTTGACATACTCCTTGATGCGCTTGCGCTCCACTTCCTTCAGCTGCTTGACCACATCCAGCTTGATGCCGTCGGGGTCGTAGATGTAGCCGTTGGAATCGCTCATGGCGACGACCTTCGCGCCCATCTCGGTAATCTTCTGCACCGCGTAAATGGCGACGTTGCCCGAACCGGACACAACAACCGTCTTGCCCGCAATGGCCTTGCCGTTGCGCTCCATCATCGCCTGCGTGAAGTAGCACAGACCGTAGCCGGTGGCCTCCTTGCGCGCGAGGCTGCCGCCCCACGTCAGCCCCTTGCCGGTCAGCACGCCTTCATACAGCCCGGTGATGCGCTTGTACTGGCCGTACAGGTAGCCGATTTCGCGTGCGCCGACGCCAATATCACCCGCCGGCACGTCGGTGTCCTTGCCGATGTAGCGGTACAGCTCAGTCATGAAGGACTGGCAGAAGCGCTGCACTTCGTTGTCGCTCTTGCCCTTGGGGTCGAAGTCGGAGCCGCCCTTGCCGCCGCCGATGGGCAGACCGGTCAGGCTGTTCTTCAAAATCTGCTCAAAGCCGAGGAACTTCAAAATCGACTGGTTGACGCTGGGATGCAGGCGCAGACCGCCCTTGTACGGGCCAATCGCGCTGTTGAACTGCACGCGGTAGCCGCGGTTGACCTGCACCTTGCCCTGATCGTCAATCCACGGCACACGGAAGGTGATGATGCGCTCCGGCTCCACGAAGCGTTCGAGCAGTCCCGCCGCTTCATACTTCTCCTCGCTCCGTTCGATAACGGGCTTAAGGGTCGTCAAAATTTCGGTCGCTGCCTGAATGAATTCCGGCTCGTGGGCATAGCGAACCTTCAAATCGTCAAGAACGCGCTGGCAATAATTCGCCATGATGCAGGACTCCTTTCAAATCATCAACATGCTGATTTATCGGCGCAGAACCCGCCGATGCGGAGTCCCGACGCCCTTGTCGAGAGGCGATACGTTCGCCCTTCACGTTTTTCATCATACACCATGTGTGCGCATCTGACAAGGGCTTTTGCTGCACTAATTATGTTTTTCTGGATGACAGCAGCGGCAATTTTGCATTTTCGCCGTTTTTTTTGCCCCTTGACAGGAAAAAACGGGTGTGATACCATGTGTTCATGCAAGAAAAACGCGGAGGTGAACATCCGCGAATGAAGGAGGTATCCACTTTTCATGAACACACAGGTTTTGCAAGGGCTGCTCGTGCCCTTTCTCGGCACAACGCTGGGCGCGGCGCTGGTTTTCTTCCTCAAACGCGACTTGCCTGAAAAGGTGCAGAAGGGCTTGAGCGGCTTCGCGGCGGGCGTGATGGTTGCGGCAAGCATATGGAGCCTGTTGATTCCGGCGCTGGAGGGCGCGGCAGACTTGGGCGCATGGTCGTTCCTGCCCGCGACGATTGGGTTCTGGCTGGGGATTCTCTTCCTGCTTCTGCTGGATCGCCTCGTCCCTCACGTCCACCTGGATGGCGAACAGGAGGGTCTGCGCGCGTCGCTCCCCCGGTCGATGATGGTCGCGCTCGCCGTCGCGCTGCATAATCTGCCGGAGGGCATGGCGGTCGGCGCGGTCTACGCGGGCAGTATGCAGCCGGAGCAGGTCGGCAGCGTATCTTTCGCCAGCGCGTTCGCCCTGGCCGTCGGCATCGCCCTGCAAAACGTGCCCGAAGGCGCGATTGTCGCCATGCCCCTGCGTCAGGCGGGCATGAGCCGCGTAAAGGCGTTCACGCTGGGGATGCTGTCCGGCGCGGTTGAGCCGCTGGGCGCGCTGCTGACCATCGGGCTGGCGGCGGTTTTCGCCCCGATGATGCCCGTGATGCTGTCCTTCGCCGCGGGCGCGATGCTCTACGTCGTCGTCGAGGAGCTTGTGCCGGAGATGGCGCAGGGCACGCACACCAATGTTGGCACGGTGCTGTTCGCCGTCGGATTTTCGCTGATGATGGCAATGGATTACATCCTATAAAGGAGACATGAAAATGAAACGAATTTTGCCGCTTCTGCTGATTTTGCTGCTGATTTTAACGGGCTGTTCCGCCAAGAATGCGGACTCCCCCGCCGCCGACGCGCCGACGGACACGCCCCTGACCAGCACATCCTACGTCCAAATCGACGTGAAGGACTACGGCACGATTGTCGCGGAGCTGTACGCCGACACCGCACCCATTACCGTCGCGAACTTTCTTTCCCTCGTGGACAGCGGCTTCTACGACGGCTTGACCTTCCACCGCATCATTTCCGGCTTCATGATTCAGGGCGGCGACCCGAACGGCAACGGCACGGGCGGTTCAAGCCAGCGGATTAAGGGCGAATTCAGCGCCAACGGCGTGCAGAACGACCTGAAACACACGCGCGGTGTCCTGTCGATGGCGCGGTCAAGCGCGATGGACAGCGCCAGCAGCCAATTCTTCATCATGCACGCGGATGCGCCGCATTTGGACGGGCAGTACGCCGCGTTCGGCAAGGTCATCAGCGGGATGGAGGTTGTGGACGCGATTTGCGAGAATACGCCGGTGACGGATCGAAATGGGACGGTCGCCAAGGCGAATCAGCCGGTGATTGAACGGATTATTCGAGTAGAAAAGCCGGAGAAATAAGGGAAAAGGAAATGCCCCGACAGCGAAAAACTGCCGGGGCATTTGTTGTATGGAAAAGTGACCAAGCCGGGGCGCAAAAAAAGGGTCAAGGGGCAATGCCCCTTGCAGGGTGCAGGGGCGGCGCCCCTGCTGGGGTTTGGGGCAACGCCCCAACTGTTCCTCGTCAAACCAATTCAAAAGGAACAGCCCACAAAGGTGCAGGCAGCGAAGCGTCCCTGCCCCTAACTTCGCGCGTCCTCAGACGCGCCCCCAAGCCGCTCTATCCAACAACTGTGCTGTGTCGCGCCAAATGGGCGCGACCAAGTTGCTGGTCTTCCGACCATAGCCACTCTTTCCCGAAGCGCGGGGATTTCGCCTCTGCGGAGGCGAGTCGGGGGCTTTGCGATCGCCCCCGACACCCCTTCGCAGCGCACTCCCATGTTACTTGATTTTTATCGGGGCTTTTTATGATGACGCTGCTTTTTCCCGAACAGAGGAATTGCAACCCATGGCGCGCTTAGCTTCCCATTGTGAATTGCTCACGCCCCCGCCTGTTCCTGCGCCAGCGTGTCAATCACCGCTTCGGAGGCGTTCGGGTAGAACGCTGCCGCGCCCAGCTGGTCAGTCAGACCGACTTTCTGGAAGAAGCCCGCGACGTTCTCATGCACGCCGCAAATCGAGACGGTCACGCCCTTCTGCGCAATCAGCGCGCACACCTCCATCAGCGTCTGCACGCCGGAGATGTCGGTCGCGGACACGCCGCGCAGGGAGAGAATCAGGTGCTCACAGCCGGTAAAATCCACCGAAAGCAGCTTCCGCTTCAAATCCGCGCAGTTCGCGAAGAACAGCGAACCGTTCACATAGCTGACGAGGATGCTCTTTGCGCGGGATTCATCCACCGGCTTGCCCATGCGGTGCAGGCGCTCCAGACGCACCTTGTCCACCGGCTCGGTTTCGATGGTCAGGCGCGCGGCGTTCCAGACAAACATCAGCAGCGCGGTCACAATGCCGATGACGATGGCGACGGTCAGGTCAAAGACAACGGTGGACACCATCGTAATCAGGAACTGCGCCACGCCCGTCCACACCTTGCGGCTGAAAATCGTCTTGATGCCGTGCCACTCGTTCATGCGCCACGCCGTCACCATCAGCACACCCGCCAGCGCGCTCAGCGGCAGGCGGCTCATCACGCCGCCCAGCAGCACCATCGCCAGCAGCAGCACCAGCGAATGCACAACGCCGGTCACGCGGGTCTGCTCGCCAGACTTGATGGCGACGGACGTGCGGGCAATCGCCGCCGTTGCGGGCACGCCGCCGAAAAACGGCAGCAGGATGTTGCCCACGCCCTGCGCAATCAGCTCACGATCCGCGTCGAAGGCTTCGTCCTTCATGCGGGACGCGCTCGCGCCGCACAGCAGCGACTCAATCATGCCCAGCATGGCGATGGAGACAATCGGGCTGACGAGGTTTTGCAGCATGTCGAGGTTGACCGCGCCGAGGTTCAGGCGGTTGTCCAGCATCAGGCTTTTCGGGATGTCCCCCACCTTCGCCAGCGAATCAAAACCCGCGATTTCGGTCACGACCGTCGCCAGAATAATCGCCAGCAGCGACCCCGGCACCTTCGCGTTCAGCTTCTTCGGCCAGAAGACCATGAACAGCACAACCAGCAGACCGATGGCGACCGCCTGCCAGTTGGGGGTAAATCCGACGCTGGTGTAGCTCCACAGCTTTTCCAGCGCGCTTGTGCCGACGGAGTGCGTGCCGAAGAAGTTGTCCACCTGCCCCAAGGCGATGATAATCGCGATGCCGCTGGTGAAGCCCATGACGACGCTGGTCGGGATGAAGTTGACGAGCTTGCCGAGGCGGAAGATGCCCGCCAGCAGGATAATCACGCCCGCCGCAAGCGACGCGACGAACACGCCCTGCAAGCCGTACTGGGCGACGATGCCGATGAGGATGGCGCTCATGGCCCCGGTCGGGCCGCTGATTTGGAAGGACGCACCGCCAAGCAGCCCGATGACAAGTCCGCCGATGATGGCGGTAACAAGCCCCGCGGCGGCATCCGCGCCGGAGGACACGCCGAATGCGAGGGCAAGCGGCAGCGCCACCGCCGCCACTGTGATGCCGCTGAGGATGTCCTTGAGGAGTTTGCCGGCGTTGTAGCCGGAGAATTCGTGTCTCAGGTCGGTAATGTACTTTTTGAGCATGATGTTATTTCCTTTAATCTCCTAATTCCCTGATTTTCTCCACCATTGCCGCAGAGGATTTCGCGTCTGCGGACGCGACCAAAGGGCTTTCCGCTCGCCCTTTGGAAACCTTCGGCGCGGTCACTCCCATGTTACTTGATTTGTACCGAAAGTAGTTATAGTTTGTGAACCATTCGTACCCCCAAGCAGCGCCACCGCACTGCTACGAAGGAGGGCACCGAAGGAGTCCAGAGGGCGATCGGAAAGCCCTCTGGGAGCATGGCGATGTCCTGTTTGGAAGGAAAGTCACCTTTGCAATCAGGCAATCCACAAACGCCCTTTTGCGGAAAAAAGGGCAAAAAAACGTCCGGCGCTGAAACACGGTTTCAACATCGGACGAATTTGTGCTATGAAACGCTTGGGCGACAATTACGCCTTGGCGATTTCCACGAGCTTGGTGAAAGCAGCTGCATCGTTCACAGCCAGATCCGCGAGAATCTTGCGGTTGACGGTGATGTTGTGCTTCTTCAGGCCATTGATGAACGTGGAATAGCTCATGCCATTCAGGCGAGCAGCGGCGTTGATACGGGTGATCCACAGGGAGCGGAAATCACGCTTGCGCAGCTTGCGGCCCTTGAAGGCATAGCGCAGGGAACGAGCAACCTGTTCGGACGCGGCGCGGTACTGCTTGGACTTTGCACCCCAGTAGCCCTTAGCCAGCTTCATGACCTTGCGGCGCTTCTTCAGAGCGTTCACAGATCTCTTAATACGTGCCATTGTGAGTATCCTCCTTGCCAGCGAATGGGCTTAATTACTTGTAGGGCAGCAGCTTGTGGATGGTCTTGGCTTCCGCCGCGTTGTCCACAATGCCGTCAGCGCGCAGGTGACGGGTGCGCTTGGTGGTCTTGAGGCGAACCTGATGGTTGGCGTTCATCTGCTTATGCTTCACGATACCGGTCTTGGTAAAGGAAAAGCGCTTGGCAGCACCACGGTGAGACTTCTGCTTAGGCATGGTGTAGTCCTCCTTCCAATGCTGATAAAACGGGGCGCAGACAAGCTGCGATAGCCGTTTTATTCCTGTTCTTGATTCCCCTTGGCGTTTTCGCGGGCAGCCTTCTTTTCAGCGAAGGAAGCCTTTGCCGCCTTGGGGGCCAGGATCATAATCATATGACGGCCGTCCATCATGGGACGGCGCTCCACCGAGCTGACCTCGGCGCAGCGGGCCGCGAAGTCCTGCATGACCTGCATGCCGATTTCGCTATGGGTGATCTGGCGGCCACGGAAACGGATGGACACCTTCACCTTATCGCCACCCTGAAGGAACTTCTGCGCCATTTTCGCCTTCGTGAGAACGTCGTTCTCCTCGATGGTGGCGGACAGCTGAACCTCCTTGGTTTCGACGACCCGCTGATTCTTCCGGTTTTCGCGTTCGCGCCGCGACTGTTCGTAGCGGTACTTGTCATAGTCCAGCAGTTTGCAGACCGGCGGTTTTGCCGTGGGCTGGATTTTGGCGAGGTCGAGGCCGCGCTCTTCCGCCAGCTCCATCGCCTTGGCTGTTGGCATGACGCCGAGCTGTTCGCCGTTTTCGTCAATCAGGCGGACTTCCCGGTCGCGGATTTCCTCATTGATCATCAGATCGAGTGCTATGTCCATACACCTCCCAATTTTCGTTGAAGCCAGCGTTTTCTGCTCCATACCACAGAAAAAGCGGCGGGTGACTCCACCCGTCGCTGACATGCAGTTTGCGCCTTTTTCGGCGGTCAATCCGCCTGAAAGGGAAAAAGCCTGTGAACCCGGCAGCATACGCCGCGCAAGGTGAGAGACGGGCAAGCCTCTGCTTCAAACAGGGATATTGTAGCACAGGGGAAGCGGTTTGTCAAGGGGGAAGTGGCGGATTTTTTGCGCGAAGCCACAATTTTCCCCGCGAAAAGAGGCGCAGACCGCCCGCTGGGGAAGTCTGCGCCCACTGATTTTACTCGATGTACGGCGTGCCGTGCGGGATGCCCTGCTTCTCCGCCCACTGCCATGCGTAGCTGCCGACGCTGGCAAAGATGACGACATCCGGCGTGTTCTCGAACGCATCCTCCGCGATGTAGGACACGGAGTCCGGCAGGGTGATGCACTTCAGGTTCGCGCAGTCCGCGAAGGCGCGCGTGCCAATGACCTGCAGTCCATCCGGCGCAACGACCGACTGAATCGCGCTGTTGCCCACGAACGCCTCGTCATCCACATAGAACGTCGACGCGGGCAGCTTCACCTGCGGCAGCCCGATGCCCGTGAACTGCTCGGTGATGAAGCCCTGAATGTGGATGTTCTTTCCATCCTCAGATGCGTACCAGCTGCCATCGAAGGATGCAGCCAGACCGCTTCCCGTGCTATTGGGTTCATTGTAGCCCCACTGGCTGTACTTGAGCGCCGTACCATCCACCCATTTCCACGCACCGCTGACTTTGCTTGCGCCAATCCACGCCTTGTCGACGGTAGAGGTCGCGTTCAGAAGCTCCTCAATGATGGCCTGTTCGGCATCGTTGTGAACCGTGGCGAGACGCATACGCACCGGCTGCACCTCGTCGCCGCCATAGACTGCACAGAATCCACTCGCTTCGCTCCAGCTGTTGTAGCCGCTGTACAGCGTGTAGGTGATGCCGTTATACGATGCAGTATAACCCATCGGGTAAAACAGAACACCCGTATTGACGACATAGTTGATGTTCTCATTCAGCATCACCCAGCCGCCATCCGCCATTTCACCATAATCCTTCTGCGCGTAAATGCACGTCCAGGCGCGCCCCTTCGCATCAGTATAGCATTTATTATCATCAAACCAGAAATTGTCCGTGTAATTCATGTGCTTGACGAGGGCAGCCGCTTCATTCGGAGCAGCCAGCACGTCCAAGCCGTCCTCCAACACATAGGCGTATTTCCAGCCCGACTGGCAGTAGACATCCGGAATCGCCGCTGATTTGCCCCCTGCGTGCGCCGCGGAGAGGTCGGTATAGCCCAGTTCCTTGCCCGTGTTATCCGCCACAGGCGCCCAGAGGTAGCCGTTCTGGTCTTGGCGCATGTTGTTCACGTCCACTTGGAAACTGCTGCCGGATGTGTACGTTTTGACAATCGTGTCATCCACATTCTGCGTTTTGTAGACATACACCGTGCTGCCCGGATTCGCAAAGTAGTCGTACCAAGCGGGGGTCTGCTTCACCTGCTCGACGTAGCTGTCCGCGGCAATCACCCAGCCGTAGAGGTAGGTGCCGTCGGACTGCTTGTAGCGCGCGTATGCCCAGTCGTTGCCGAAGCGCGGGTCGCGCAGCTTGTGGCTGACGTCCAGCTCCAGAATGGTGCCCTTGCTCAGCGTTTTCAGCACACCCGTATCGCACCAAGTGTTCGGGAAGGTGCGCACGTAGAGGCTGCTGAGTGCTTTGTACTGCGTCCACGCGGGTTCATCGGGTTCAAGGTCGGGGACGATAGCGGTCTTATCGCCGATGTTGCAGTAGAGAATCGAGCCGTCCGACATCAGCACAGGCGCAAAGAAGTACTTCTTATTGCTGTCCATTGCGACGTTCAGCAGGTCGATGGTCAGGTAATCGCCCACCGCCGTCGTGGTCGCGACAGCGCCGGAAATGCTCTGCGACTTGCGAATGTTGAGCTTCGCCTTCGTGCGGTAGGTGAACCACGCGCGCGGCGTTTCCTCCACCTCGACGATGAAGCTGTCAACGTATGTGTTCGCGCAGTCACGGTAGGTGAACCATCCCTCATAATCGCCCTTGATTGCCAGCGCGGTATGGCTGCTGGTCGGCGTCGCGCTCGACGAGCCCCAATTCTGATAGCTCATCGTGTTGTTATTCAGCCACGTCCAGCCATTGCCTGCGCCATTCGCATGGCCGCCCGTCCACGCCGTGCCGCCGTATGCGCTCATGATGGTCGAATGCAGCATGGCATCTTCCTGCGCATTGTCAATCACGACGAGGTGTCCGCCCATAGACGCCGCGTACTGCGCCGCCTGCGCCCACGAGACATTGCCGCGGCAGAACGTGTAGACGCTGGCTCCGCTGCGCACAGAGATGACTTCCTCAATGCTGTCGTCAACCTGCGTCAGCGGCTCGTTGACATTCGTCACATCAAACCAGCCCGCAACGAAATCATCCCCATGCCCGCGCATGAAGGTGTACTGCTTGCCGTTTTCGGTGATGGTGACGCGTTCGTTCCTGTCCAGCCAGATGATTTCGCCTTGGTCATAGCTGCTGAGTTCGGACAATTCAAACGTGGCAGGATAGTGAATCGACTTTGCCCCCGCTGCATTCGTTACTTCGTAGCGTTCCCAGTCGCCTTCGCGGTCAATGCCGCAGGGAGTAGGCGGGTCCGCAAGCACCTCGATATATCCTTTTATTGTCTTTCCATTCTTTGTATATCGGCAGGGTGCCCAATAGGTGTTAACGCCCGAAGCATCGTAAAACACCATGTTGGCAACATCTATCTGGAACACGCCGTCGGCACTGGTAAGCTCGTCGATTTTATTCTCATAATGCGGCGCAGCATACACGACGATTCCACCATTTTCGTCAATGATGTAGTCGGAATAGTGGGCAGAGTTTCCGATTTTATCCTGTTTCTGCATGTAGTTGCTGTCGCTCTCGATGCACCAGCCGTAAACGTACGAACCATCGGACTGCTTGTAGCGCGCATATGCCCATGTATCGCCGTATTTCGGCTCGCGCATTGTGTGATTGAGGTCGAGTTCAACCGTATCATTCGTCGGAATCTTTGTGACGATGTTTGTTGTCGGATAAGAGTTGGCGAAAGATCGGATGTTCACGCCGTCTTTCCAAACAACCTTATACTTCCACCAGTCGTTGCCGCTCGGCGCACGCATCGGGCGAATCACCGACTGGTCGCTGATGTCGCAGTAGACTACCTCATCATCGTTCACCTGCACCGGCGCATACCAGTACGTCTTGCTGTTCACGACTGCCTTGGTCACATGCAGCAGGTCAATCTGCAATTCCGTCCCTGCAAAAATCGTTCCATAGAGGTTGTTGCTGCTGTACGTCGGGGTTGTGCGCAGTTCGATGCTCTTCTGCGTTTCATAGGGATACCATTCGCGCGTGACGGGCAGGTTGCTGTCTACATACACGTCGAAGCTCGTCTTAACAGCGGTTGCACGCGTGCGCTTGCCGTCCGCAATTGCATAAACCGTGATGGTCGCCGTACCGTTTTTGACCGCCGTCAGAAGTCCCGTGTTGCGGTCAACCTTGACGATGGACGGATCGCTGCTTTTCCAGTAGAGACCAGTATAGCTCGTATTAAGTGTCATTTTCCCCTGCTGACGATAAACGCCCTTATCAGGGTCAGGGTAAAACGCCTTAGCCGATGATATTTTCGTCGACACTGTTGATGTTATTTGGCGCGTATCTCCAGGCGCAAGCGCAACAAGCGCACCATCGGACAATTCCGTATTTCCATCCTTCAGCGTAATACCTGTTACCGCGTTCGGTTCACGCATTGAGGTTACTTTGCTCCAATCAATATGATAGTAGCCCAAAATGCCAGACCAAACAGTACAGCCAGTTTCATCATCTTCCCAATATTCAATTGTTGTTTTGGTAGTTTTATAGTTACTTACCGTAACAACAGAACCCCAGTTTCCGCTAACAAAGGTCACCACCTTTGAGGTCGGATTGTACGCTGTAACAATGCCGACATGTTGCCAATGTGAAAAATACGTTTTCCCTGCTGCATCCTTATAGCTGTTAAGTACAATAATGTCGCCAACTTGCGGCGTATAATTGGGGTTTGCCTCGTACAAGGATTTATACTGCGCATATGACCCAACGTACTTATCTGCTGGAAGCACTGGATGGAAGCTGCTTGTTGCCGGAGCGTATAAATCCGCCGTCATTTTCAGGTTTGGGTTTGGTATAACGCTTTCCGGTATGTTGCACTGTTTGGCTACCACTGCAACAAACGCAACGCACCAAGCACCGCCGCTTAGAAAGAGGTTTGTTCCGGAATATAGCTCTTCCCCAAATGCTGTATCCCCTGTCTTTGCAAACAGCATTGCTGCGTCGGCAAATTTCTTCCCCTTATCCGTCGCCGCCAGTGCCTTCCCATCCCCCAGCGGCGTCCAGCCAAACATCAGCGCCGCCGCAATCAGCAGTGCTGACAGGATTCGTTTGCTTCCATTGAGCCAACTCGTTTTCATGGTTTCTCTCCTCCCCTATTCGTCCGGCTACACCCATTGCTGCGGACAGCATCCACCAGAGGCGCTGCACCGATGCTGTTCATATGTAAATTATACCTGACAAAAATCAACATGTCAAGAGTGACCAGCATAAATATGGCAATTTAGCGGATAAAATGACAGGTTTCGTTCGCGCGTCATGTCATTGCGCCATGTAACCTGTTTTTTCTCGTGGTTACACGGTTTTCTTACACATAAAATAACGCTGTTTTTTTGAACCGCAAGTATATCGTTTTCGGCTAAAAACAGACGCGAATGGACAGGGCCTTTTGTGAAAAGCCGCCGCCATATTTCCTGAAATTTCCTGAAAACTTTCGGAATCACGCGGAATATCGAAAGAATTTCGGAAAACCGATGTAACTTCGTTTCAATTAACCCATGTGTGTGGTATGATTAGTGCATCAGATGACACCGAAACGTACATCAAAGCGCATCGGAGCTGCTGATGGGGTTCCCCTCCCCCTCATAATGGGAAATTTCAAGCAACAAAGGAGGCTGCAAGGGATGGCTCGGAAGTATATGAAAATTGCCATGGTCGGACAGAAGCGCGTACCGTCCCATGATGGCGGCATCGAGGTTGTGGTGGGCGAACTGGCCAAGCGCATGGTGGCGCAGGGGCATTCCGTGACGTGCTATAACCGAACCGACAAGCAGCAGCCGCAGCCCGAAAATTTCAACGGCATCAGCCTGAAGTATGTACCGACCATCCAGAAGAAGGGGCTGGCGGCGGTTTCCGCAAGTTTCTTCGGCTGCCTTTGCGCGGCGTTTGGCAATTATGACGTGGTGCATGTGCACGCGGAAGGGCCGGCGCTGTTCTGCTGGCTGCCGAAGCTGATGGGCAAGCGCGTTATCGTAACGGTACACGGGCTGGACTGGACGCGCGCGAAATGGCAAAACGGCATTGCGTCCAAGTGCATCAAGCTGGGCGAGGAGATGGCGGTGCGCCACGCGGATGAGCTGATTGTGCTGAGCCACGGCATGCAGCAGTATTTTGCGGACACCTATGGGCGCGAGACGCTGCTGATTCCCAACGGCGTGCCGAGCTACCAGCCGTGCGCGCCGGAGCTGATTCGCCAGTACGGGCTGGAAAAGGACAACTACATCCTCTATCTGGGACGCATCGTGCCGGAAAAGGGCGAACACTACCTGATTGAGGCGTACAAGCATCTGCCGACGGACAAGAAGCTGGTCATTGCGGGCGGCGCGTCCGACTCGCAGGAATATTTCGACGAGCTGCGCGAAATGGCAAAGGACGACGACCGCGTGATATTCCCCGGCTTTGTGCAGGGGCAGCTGCTGGCGGAATTGTACAGCAACGCTTACACCTACGTCCTGCCCAGCGACGTCGAGGGGATGCCCCTTTCGCTGATGGAGGCCATGAGCTACGGCTGCTGCGTGCTGACAAGCGACATCAACGAGTGCGCCTCCGTCGTTCAGGAGCACGGCGTGACCTTCCGCCGCGGCGATATCGACGATTTGCGCGCAAAGCTGGCGGATTTGCTGGCGAATCCGGCGAAGGTGGCAAAGTACAAGGCGGAAGCGCCGGATTACATCTGCCATTTGCACAACTGGGACACGGTGACGCAGCGGACGCTGGCGGTCTATCGCGGGGCTGTGCCGCAGGAAGAGCCGCATCGGGATTTGCTGCCGGCAGCGCTGGCGGCTGAGCTGGCAAAGCGTGAGCAGCTGGTGCACGGCAAATAAAAAATCAGCATATATAAAGGAAGCGACTGCGACGGGCGCTTCCTTTTTTCGTGCATCCGCGCCTCCCCGGCTTGCTTTTTTGGCGATTGTGCTGTACAATAGGAAGATGGATGAGCCTACACAAGGAGGTGAGGACAGCATGTACGGCAAAGCCAAAGTCGGCAGGCCCGATTGGTACATGATGGGCATCTGTATCGTATTCGCTTTGACATTTAGCCTGCGCAGCGTGCCGCTGGCGGTGCTTCTGCTGCTGTTCATGCCTTTTTCGCTGCTCTCCCTCACGGGGGAGCTGCCCCTGCCGACCCGCAACGCGCCAATCTTCCAGACATTGCTCTGCATCAGCATCCCGCTGCTCGTCATCGGCGCATTTTCTTCTCTGCTGCTCCTCCTGCCGAGGCTGCTCATTCCGTCCGCCTGCGTCTGGCTCTTCGGCGGCGCGCTGATGCTGTTCCTGCCGCCCGGCGCCTTCCGCAAATCACGCATGGCGATGTATTGGGCGGTGATTTGCTTCGCCGCCGTCGTCGCGCTGCTGATAATGCTCCTTCAGCGCTATCAGGCGTACGGCGACCTGTATGAGGGCTTGTCCTATGACATTCTGCGTGTCATGATGAACGCGCGGACGCGCCCGCAGGTGCTGTATTCCGCGTATGTGTCCGGGCTGGCGGCGCTTGATGCAAAACGCACGGCGGCGCTGGAAAGTCTCGCGGCGCTGACGGGCGGAAACGTGCTGCCGTGGCTTTCCGAGGATGTACTGCAGCAGCTGGAATGGAGCCTGCGCGCAACGATTGAGAGAACGCTGCCATCCATCATGCCTGACCTGCTGGTCAAAGGAATCATGGCGTTCTCGCTGGGGATGCTGCTGTGCTGGCGCAAATTTCCCGACGCGGAGGACACGCCGACCACCGACCGCTGGTTCATGCCCACCCCGCTGGGCATCAGCATGGCGGTGCTGCTGCTTCTGAGCGCGGCGCAGCTGTTTACAACGAACGCGACAGTTGCGCTGGCGGCTTCGCTGCTGGGCAGTGTGGCATTCTGGAGCTTCGCGGTGCAGGGCGTTTCGGCGCAGAATTTCGCCATGATACGCGCGGATGCAACGCGCGGCCGCCGCTGGTTTCTAACCATCCTGATGGTGCTGTTCGTGCCGATTCTGCCGATGTTCGCGGGCTGCGTCGACCAAATCCGCGACCCGCGCGGACTGCGCGACGATCGCCATCGAAAAGACGATGATTTTTCTGATTTTTAAGATTTAAGGAGGATACAGATTATGAAGGTTATTTTGCTGGAAGATGTGAAGGGTGTCGGCAAGAAGGATCAAATTGTGAATGCGGCGGATGGCTACGCGCGCAACTTCCTCTTCCCCAAGAAGCTGGCGGTGGAAGCGACCCCCGGCGCGATGAAGGGCGTTGAGAAGATGCGCAAGGCGGAAGCCGAACGCGAAGCCCAGCGCCGTGCCGACGCGACGGCACAGGCGGACGCCCTGCGCGGCAAGGTCATCAGCATGTCGGTGAAGTGCGGTGCGCAGGGACGGCTGTACGGCTCGATTACGAGCGCGGAAGTTGCCGAGCAGCTGAAGGCGCAGCACGGCGTTGCGGTGGACAAGCGCGACATCAAGTGCGAGAACATCCGCGCCGTCGGCGATGTGGAGATTGAGGTTCGCCTGTACAAGGACATCTCCGCGAAGATGGTTGTGCATGTGGAAGCGGCGGCGGTGAAGTAAGGCAGTCACCGCCGGGGAGCTGTCCTCCCGGTCTGCCGGAAGGTTTTCTTCCTATTGTAATGGATTTTGTTTGCAGCAGGGGTTTCGCCTCTGCGGAGGCGAGGAGGGGGCTTTCCGATCGCCCCCTCCACCCCTTCGGGTGCACACTCTCATACTTGATTTTTACCGAAACTTGTTATAGTTTGTGAACCTTCCGTTTTCCCCAACTAACATCACCCAACCAGCAGCATGGGCGTGCACGCGAAGGAGTCCAGAGGGCGACCGCGGACTTCGTCCGTTTCCATTGCCCTCTGGAAGCTGCACGCGAAACCTGTATGCAGAGGCACCAACTCAATCGCGCGAAAGGGAGTCCAGAGGGTCGAAGACCCTTTGGCGGGTCAAGGGCAGCGCCCTTGAAAGAGGTTTATGTCAGAATTTCGTGGCGTGACGCCGCCCAATAGCGTCGAAGCGGAGCAGTCCGTGCTGGGCGCGATGATGCAGGATGAAAACGCGGTGCTGCAGGCGGCGGAAGCCTTGTCCACCGACGATTTCTATCAGCCGGCGCACCGCGAAATCTTCGAGGCGATGGTTGCCCTGCACCATCAGCAGCGCCCAATTGACCTCGTGACCGTCGATGCGGAGCTGACCCGCCGTGGGACGCTGGAAGGCATCGGCGGCACGGAGTACCTCATGCGGCTGATGAGCTTCGTGCCGACGACCGCAAACGTCAAGGCGTACATCACCTTGGTGGCCGAAAAATCCACCCTGCGCAAGCTCATCAAAGCGTCGCAGGAGATTTCGCAGGAGTGTTACAGCCAGCAGAATCCCCTGCAGGAGACGCTCGGACACGCGGAAAAGGCGATTTTCGACATCGTGATGAACCGCGCATCCGGCGAGAGCCTCGTCCACGTCCGCGACGTGCTGTACAACACCTACGCCAACATCGAGGAGCTGGCGAAGCTCAAGGGGCGCGTTTCCGGCGTGCCGACCGGCTTCACCCTGCTGGACAACATGCTCACCGGTCTGCACGGCGGCGAACTCATCATCATCGGCGCGCGCCCGTCCATGGGCAAAACGTCCTTCGCGATGAACATCGCCACCCACGCCGCACTCTACGCGAACAAAAGCGTCGCCGTGTTCTCGCTGGAAATGCCGCGCGAGCAGATTGCCCTGCGTATGCTCTGCTCCGACGCGCGCGTCAACATGCAGAGCGTCCGCCAGGGCACCCTGCGTGAAGAGGACTGGATAAAGCTGGCGAAATCCATCGGCCCTATGTCGAACTCCCCTGTTTACATTGACGATACGGCGGGCATCACGCCGACGCAGCTCCGTTCGCGCTGCCGCCGCCTGATGATGGACAAGGGGCTTGACCTCATCATTGTGGACTATCTGGGTCTTATGCACGCCGACGGCAAGACCGAGAACCGTCAGCTGGAGGTGAGCGAAATCAGCCGCCAGCTGAAGGCGATTGCGCTGGAGCTGAAAGTGCCGCTGATTGCCTGCGCGCAGCTCTCCCGTGCATCGACGACGCGTGACAACAAGCGCCCCGCGCTGTCCGACCTGCGCGACTCCGGCTCTATCGAGCAGGACGCGGACGTCGTCATGTTCATCCACCGCGAAGGCTACTACGACCCCGAAACGGCGGACAAGAACGTGGGTGAAATCATCATTGCGAAGCAGAGAAACGGCCCGCTGGGCACGGTGAAGGTCGCGTGGCTGAGCGAATACACGACGTACACGGATTTGCCGCCCTCGGCGATGGGGGGAGAGAACGGCGGGGATGCGCCTTTCTGACTTGCTGCCATCTTGCTATGCCAAGCTGTTTTCTCTTTCCAAACAGTGCTTTGGCATAGTACCAGAGGGCTTTCCGATCGCCCTCTGGACTCCTTCGGCAGTCCACTTCTGCATACTTGTTTTTTATCGCAAGTTATTTAGTTTGTGAACCTGAAAATCCGACTACTAACGACTATGAGGATTCCAAAATCCTCAACCATTTTCATCCATCGGAGGAAAATCACCCATGACAGTCAATCAGCTGGAAACCAACGCCCGCTTCGTCGGGTTTCTGCTCGTTCGCTCTGCGGATGCGCGGACGGATAAGAAGGGCGGCGCGTACCTCGACCTCACCCTCGCGGATAAAACGGGCGACATCAACTGTAAATACTGGGACTGGAATCAGCTGATGGACGTGCCCAAGCAAGGCTCGGTCATCAAAGTGCAGGGGCTGGTGCAGGAGTACAACAGCCGCAAGCAGCTCCGCATTGAGCGGATGCGCGCCGCCTTGCCGCAGGACGAGGTGGACATGGCGCAGCTGGTCGCCTGTGCGCCCGAAAAGCCTGAAGTGATGCGCAAGGACATTGATGACACGATTGATACCTTCCAGTCCGAGGGACTGAAGAAAATCGTGCGCGAGATGCTTCGGCTGACGGGCGACAAGCTGGAATGGTTCCCGGCGGCACAGCGGCTGCACCACGCAGAACGCTCCGGTCTGCTCCACCACACGACGAGTATGCTGAATCTGGCGCGGCACGTCGTGGCGGCGTACCCGTTCCTGAACGCGGAGCTGCTCTACGCGGGCGTTATCCTGCACGACCTGTGCAAGACGACGGAAATGATCAGCGACGAAACGGGCAGCGTGAGCGATTATTCCGCGGACGGGCTGCTGATTGGGCATTTGGTGCGCGGCGTGGCGCGGATTGAGGAAGCGGCGAAGAACGTGAGCGTATCCGGGGAAATTGTGCTGCTGCTGGAGCACATGGTGCTCTCGCATCACAGCATCCCGGAATACGGCAGCCCGAAGGCGCCGATGTTCCCCGAAGCGGAGGTGCTCGCGCGCATCGACGATTTGGACGCGAAGATGAACGAAATGCAGGGGATTCTCGCGCGCGTGCCGGAGGGTGCGTTCTCGGAGAAGGTCTGGAGCCTCGACCGGCGGATTTATCACCCGAAGTATCAGGAGATTGATGGGGCGGAATGACGTCATCCGCATTCTTTTGCAAGAAAACGGGTGTTTCAATCGTTTTTGAATTAAGGCACCACCTCATTTGTACGGTGTTACCTTAGGATAACAACCATAAGGAGGGAATCACGATGAAAAAGGGCTTTCGGACAGTGCTTCTGCTGAGCGCGTGCCTCGTTCTGCTGGCGGGCTGCGCATCTGAACCGAAGACGCAGTATAACGTCAATACACAGGGGGCGGCAAATACGCAGGGGGCGGCAAACCCCAACACGAATACCGCCGGCAGCAGCCTTCCGGCGGATTACGACCCCGCGTCCGAGGAGGACGACTACACGGGCGACGCTGCCAGCACGCCGGAGGAAATTCATCTGCCGACGCTCGTCACGCCTCCCCCCACGAATACGCCCATTCCGGTCATTTCCGGGCAGTATTCCGGCGCGACGCCCGTCGTGATTGACCCCATTGACAAGCCGACCCCCACGCCCCTGCCGGCGCTGTCCTTCACCTACCAGACCTACACCGCGTCGAACCTGAATCTGACGTTTGAAGGTCCGGCTGGCTGGGTGGTGGATACGTCCGAAGCGAACAGCTACAAACTCCAGAGTCCCGACTGGGCGACGGGCTACGCGGCGACCCTCGTCATCCGCGCAAACAGCACGAGCATTGAGTACACCACCGATTCGCTGACGACGGAAGTCAAGTCCATGCTGACGAACCTCCGCAACGCGAATTACCCCAAGTTCAGCCCGTCGAACACGGCGACGCGCAAGGGGCTGTTCCTCGGCGCAACGGGCGTGTACGCCAATTACACCGCCACGCTGGATGGCAATCTGCAAATTGCGGGGCGCATCGCGGCGGTTTACAAGAATAACGTGCTCTACACCGTCCACCTTACCTACCCGGCGGGGTACACCGACACCTACAAGACAAACGTCTACGACAAACTGCGCGACACGCTGAAAGTGATTACGGCACAATAAAATGGCGATTTCAGAACGAGAAAAGACGGCGGTTCGCCTGTTTGCATCCGGGGTGAACTGCGCTCAGGCGGTGCTGATGACCTATGCGGACATTGCGGGGCTGACGCAGGAGCAGGCGGCGCGGGTCGCCTGCGGGCTGGGCGGCGGCATCGGGCGGCTGCGCGACAACTGCGGCGCGTTTTCCTCGGCGGTGATGCTCTGCGCCGCGCTGGAAGGGGCAGACGGCGCGAAGCCGGAGCACCGCCCGCAGACGTACGCGCGGGTGCAGCGTGTCTACCGGGCGTTCATCGCCCGAAACGGCAGCATCTGCTGCGCGGAGCTGTTAGGGCGCGAGAAGAAGCCGGAATCCCCCACCCCGGATGCGCGGACAAACGCGTATTACAGCAGCCGCCCCTGCGCAAAAATCATCCGCATGACCTGCAAAATCATTGATGAAATGCTGGCGGAAAATGCCGCCGGGCAGGAGGACTAATTGAAGGCACTCATACTCTCCACAGCCACCGGCGGCGGACACAACACGGCGGCGCACGCGGTGATGGAAGCGCTGACGGAGCGCGGCGTGGAATGCCGATTTGAGGATTGCGTGGCATTCGGCGGGCAGAAGCTGTCCGCCACCGTGTCGAACGTCTACGTCAAATTTGTGCAGGCGGCGCCGGATGCCTTCGGGCGGCTGTACCGCTTCGCCAAGGCCATCAGCACGCCGCGCATCAAGTCCCCCGTCTACCTCTTCAACGCTGCCTACGCGCGCAAGATGGAGCAGCTGCTGACCGATTACGCGCCGGATTTGATTGTCTGCACCCACATGTTCGGCGGGCAGAGCGTCACCTACCTCCGCCGCCACGACCTGTGGAACGGCCTGTTCGCCATGGTCATGACCGACTACACGATTCATCCCTTCATTGAGGACATCGAGTGCGACGTGATGTTCACCTGCAAGGCGGCGATGCCCTCCGCCAGGCGGCTGGCGCTGCCCAAAAGTGCTTATGAATTCACAGGCATTCCGGTGTCCCTTTCCTGCCGCCCCTGCACGGACAAGCGCGCCGCGAAGGAGGCCGTCGGGCTTGACCCGGAGCGCCCCGAAGTCGTCCTTGTCGGCGGCAGCATGGGCGCGGGCAATCTGCCGGAGATGATTGCGCGGATTCTGCCCGTGTTGGGCGAAAACGGCCATCTGACCGTCGTCTGCGGGTCAAACGTGGATGCGCTGCGCCGGGCGACCGAAGCCTACGGCAGCGACCCGCGCGTGTCCCTGCGCGCGCAGGTGACGCCGCTGACGCCCCTGATTGCCGCCGCGGATGTGCTGGTCACGAAATCCGGCGGGCTGACCTCCACCGAGGCAATGACCATCGGCACGGCGATTGTCGTCGCACACCCGATTGCGGGGTGCGAAACGGAAAACGCCCGCTTCATGGAGGACAACGCGCTGGCGCTCTGGGCACACACGGACGACGAGCTGACCGCGAAAGTGGCGGATTTGCTGCGTCACCCGGAAAAGCGCGCCGAAATGATTGCCAAGCAGCACGAGAAGATTGACCCCGACTGTGCGCGGAAAATCGCCGACATCCTGATTCGTCGGACGAACGAAATGATGGGGAGAAAAACGCCTGATGCGTGAGAAACTGGAACTGCGGACGAAAAAATCCGCCGTGATTTTGACCGCGTGCGCCCCGGTTGCGCTGTCCGTGCTGCCCGTGCTTGCAATCAGTCTGCTGCTCCTGCCACCCTCCTTCACCCTGATGATTCTGGGGCTGATGATTGCGGCGTGCGGCCTGACAATGGCGTTCTACATTCCCAGCTATCTGGGCAGCTACACCTTCCAGCCCGCGACGAACCTGCACGGCGCGCGGATTGTGGCGAATTTGGGTCGCGCGAACACCTACGAGGTCAGCGGCGTATCCGCGCAGGACATTCTGGTCAAGCAGACGTTCATTGAAAAGCGGCTGCGCGTCTGCCACATTCGCGTCAAGGGCACGGCGTACTACTTCCGCGGCGTCCCGGAGATGGAGAAGGTGCAGGCGTGGGTGACGGCGAACTTCCCGGAGAAGTCGAAGGTGGAGCAGCGGATGGAGAGCAAGGGCAGCAAGCAGAAAAAGCAGAAAAAGTAAAAAGTAAAGCAAAAGGTCGCTCCTCATGGTGGGAACGACCTTTTTTGTTCTTTACGGAATCTTGGGGAAAACAAACAAGGGCTTAGGCAAAGCACAAAAAGCCGCACGCGGAAGGAGCATGAAAGCGAGACCAACTCAATCGCGAAAAGGGGTCAAGGGGCAATTGCCCCTTGCAGGGTCAAGGGACAGCGTCCCTTGTGGGGTT
>ENA-UEYL01000471-UEYL01000471.1-human-gut-metagenome-genome-assembly--contig:-NODE-471-length-41108-cov-6.301455_pt1 | contig 41108 bp, 41 predicted proteins | sample MGYA00242941_ERZ507946 | MGnify/ENA primary metagenome ERZ507946 (study PRJEB26167, sample SAMN06115482) | human gut metagenome | host: Homo sapiens | place: China:Guizhou | collected 2015-03-11...
GCCCTGTCCATCCTGATGATGCACCTGTCCCGGTTCTCCGAGGAGATCATCCTGTGGTGCTCCTGGGAGTTCAAGTTCGTGGATCTGGACGATGCCTACTCCACCGGCTCCTCCATCATGCCCCAGAAGAAGAACCCCGACGTGGCCGAGCTGGTCCGGGGCAAGACTGGCCGGGTATATGGTTCTCTCATCACCCTGCTGACCATGATGAAGGGCCTGCCTCTGGCCTACAACAAGGATATGCAGGAGGATAAAGAGGCTCTGTTTGACGCCATCGACACGGTGGAAATCTGTCTGCCTGTGTTTGCGGCCATGGTGAACACCCTGTCCGTGCGGCGGCACAACATGGAGCGGGCGGCTGCCGGCGGTTTCATCACTGCCACCGACTGCGCCGATTACCTGGTGAAGAAGGGTCTGCCCTTCCGGGAGGCCTATATGATCGTGGGTCGGCTGGTCAACCTGTGCATCAAGAACCACGAGACCCTGGATACCCTCACTCTGCGGGACTTCCGGGCTATCTGTGACCTCTTCGATGAGGGCGTGTACGAGGCCATGGCCCTCAAGCACTGCGTCAACGGCCGTACCGTCTACGGCGGTCCTGCCAAGGAGTCGGTGCTCAAGCAGATTTCTCTGATCGAGGAATTTATCCAGGAGCATCAGCCCCAGAAGTAAAAAAGGCTCTTGTGGTCAGGAGGGACGGGGGGTACAATGGGGAACGGAGAGGGCCCCGCCCCTCTTACACCACTTAAAGGGATGATCCTCATGGGCAAGAACCCAAAGGTATTTATTGACGGAAAGGGCGGCGTGGTAGGAGCGCGGCTGTATGAGCAGCTGTCCCGCCGCAGCGACCTGGACTTTTTGATTATTGACCCGGAGAAGCGCCGGGATGTGGAAGAGCGGCGCAAGCTGCTCAACGAGGCGGACCTGGCTATTCTGTGTCTCCCGGAGGAGACGGCGGCCCAGGCGGTGGAGCTGGTGGATAACACCCGCATCATCGATACCTCTCCAGCCCACCGTACTACGCCGGGCTGGGTGTACGGCTTTGCCGAACTGCTCCCCGGTCAGCGTCAGCGTATCCGCTTTTCCAAGCGGGTGGCAAACCCCGGGTGCCATGCCTCCGGCTTTCTCTCTACGGTAGCCCCGCTGGTACAGATGGGGATGCTGCCCCCGGACTATCCGGTGTCCTGTTTCTCTATTACCGGCTACTCGGGTGGGGGAAAGGACATGATCGCTGAGTTTGAGGATCCCAACCGGGATCCGGCTTTGGCGGCCCCGGCCCTCTATTCTCTGGAGCTGCGCCACAACCATCTCAATGAGATGCAGCATATCGCCGGGCTGGAGTATCCCCCGGTGTTTGTCCCCATTTTAAGCGACATGTACAGCGGTATGGCCACCTCGGTGACCTTGCAGAACCGGCTGCTGCGGGGAACGCCCACGGCCCAGGACATCTGTGAGATGCTCCAGAGCTACTACCAGGATCAAGCGCTGGTGTCGGTGGCACCCTTTGGAACACAAGGCCCCCGGCTGGTATCCAACACCATGGCGAACACCGACCGGTTGGAGATCACCGTCTGCGGCCGGGAGGAGCAGACCCTGCTCACCGCCCGCTTTGACAACCTGGGCAAAGGGGTGGCCGCGGCGGCTATTCAAAATCTGAATCTGATGCTGGGTTTCCCGGAAACCACCGGCTTGAGGGTGGAGTGACCGGGCCCGGCTCATACATAAAGAGGGAGGAACTTATTATGGATGCAAATCTGGATCGTGCAAAAGTGCTTACCGAAGCCCTGCCTTACATCCAGCAGTATAATGGAAAGATCGTAGTTATCAACTGCGGCGGCGTACCCATGACCGACCCGGAACTGCGGGAGGCGGTGATGTCGGACATCATCATGCTGCGCCTGGTGGGTATCAAGGTGGTGCTGGTCCACGGCATCGGCCCTGAGGCCAAGGAGGCTTTGAAGGACGCTGGAATGGAGCTGCAGTACAAGGATGGCTATCCCTGTGTGAGCGACGACGCTTTGGACGTTGTGCAGCAGGTGCTGTGCGGCAAGGTGAACAAGGGCCTGGTATCCGCTCTGAATCAGAAGGGCGGCAAGGCCATTGGCCTGTGCGGTATCGACGGCGGCCTGCTCTCCGCTAAGACCATCAGCCCCTCCTACGGCCGCACCGGCGAGGTGGTGAAGGTAGATGTGACGATGGTGAACAGCTTCCTGAATCAGGGCTATATCCCCGTCATCGCTACTGTGGCTCAGGGAGCGGACGGTCTGGCTAACGTTTATTCTGTCAGCGCCAATGTGGCGGCTGCCAAGCTGGCAGTGGCTCTGGGTGCGGAGAAGCTCATCCAGCTCACTGACAAGGAGTCTATGCTGCAGAATCCCGATGCTCCCGGCGCCCCCATGCCCGAGCTGCATCTGTCCAAGGTGCCCGCTCTGATCCGCTCCGGAGCCATCTCTCAGATCATGGTGCACAAGGTGAACTGCAGTGTGGAGGCGGTGCGTTCCGGCGTCAAGTCCGCCACCTTCCTGGACGGCACCGTACCTCACGCCATTCTGCTGGAGCTGCTGTCCGACGAGGGCATCGGCACCATGCTGACCCACTGATTTTCGCTGGAGAGGGGAATAGACGATGAAAAAAGACCTGTTGAAGCTGCTGGACCTGACCGGCGAGGAGATCCTGAAGATCCTGGACACCGCCGACCAGCTGAAATTTAGCCAGAAGCATGGTATTGCTCACGATAAGCTCAAGGGTAAGACCTTGGCCATGATTTTTGAGAAGAACTCCACCCGTACCCGTGTCTCCTTTGAGACCGGCATGTACCAGCTGGGCGGTCACGCCCTGTTTCTCTCCAGCAAGGAGAGCCAGATCGGCCGGGGCGAGCCGGTAGAGGACACCGCCCGGGTGCTGCTGCGCTACTGCGACGGCATCATGATCCGTACCTTTGCCCAGGAGGAAGTGGAGACCCTGGCGGCCCACGCCAATATCCCTGTCATCAACGGCCTGACCGACTTCTGCCATCCCTGCCAGGTGCTGGCCGACCTGATGACCGTCCGGGAGCATAAGACGGTGCTGGAAGGGCTGAAGATGTGCTACATCGGCGACGGCAACAACATGGCCAACTCCCTGATCGTGGGTGGCCTGAAGACCGGCATGGAAGTGGCAGTGGCCTGCCCCGAGGGCTACGATCCCCATCCCGATGTGCTGGCTTTTGCCAAGAGCGACCCCAACTTTAAGTTTACCCTCTGCCGCGATCCCAAGCAGGCCGCTGTGGGCGCTGACGTGGTGTTCACCGATGTGTGGGCCTCCATGGGCCAGGAGGAGGAGAAGGCCATCCGTGAGAAGGCCTTTGTGGGCTATCAGGTGAACAAGGAGCTGATGGCTCTTACCAACCCCGGCTGCATGGTGCAGCACTGCCTGCCCGCCCACCGGGGTGAGGAGATCACTGCCGACGTGTTTGAAGAGCACGCGGAGGAAATCTTTGACGAGGCGGAGAACCGCCTGCACGCTCAGAAGGCAGTTATGTACCTGCTGATGGGCGGCGAGGACTAAGTTGTTCTTTGGGGGAACAGGTGCTTTTTGGGTGCCTGTTCCCCCAAAAAAGAAAAAATGAAAAAATTGAAAAAAGATGTTGACAGAAGGGAAAACATCTGGTAACATATCGTTGTTGTCCGTTGCGGGACATACCACTTGGGGGTATAGCTCAGCTGGGAGAGCGCTTGAATGGCATTCAAGAGGTCAGCGGTTCGATCCCGCTTATCTCCACCAAAATGACCACACCAATTACGGTGTGGTTATTTTTTTGATGCCGGGGAAGAGACCCGGTCTAATTTATTTGATTCCCGTTTTCTGGAGGTCCCTAGCTATGAGTTTCTCCCTTCCCAAATACCAGGCACCGGATTTTGCTGCTCTGGGGCTGGACAACGCGCCCGATGTGCAGTTGGTCCCGGCAGAGAAAGACGGTGTGATGCCTGAAAACTATCACGCCACCACTATGTTCCCCGAATATTTCCGCATCGGCGGACAATGGGTGCTGGCAGAGGACAGCCGGATGGACTGCGTGGCTGTGGTCCGGGAGGGCAAAGTGTCCGTGGTGGAATTTCGCAATGTGAAGCAGGGTGATCTGGTAGCAGTAGGCCGGTCTGAGGACGGCTCTCAGGGCATCTATGTCCACCCGGACTGCTTTGTAGATGAGCAGGGAGAGCAGGAGGTCTTTGCCTTCCGTCAGGGCCGCAGCCGGGAGACTGCTTACTCGGTGGACTATGATAACCTCTATCAGCTGCTGCGCTATGAGCGGCAGCACGGCAATATCCTGTGGGTCATGGGTCCGGCCTGCGTCTTTGACTCCCGGTCCCGGGCCGCTTTTGCTGCCCTGGTGCGCCAGGGCTATGTCAACGGTGTCATGGCCGGCAATGCTCTGGCTACCCACGATCTGGAGGCAGGCTACTTGGGCACTGCTCTGGGCCAGGACATCTACACCCAGCAGTCCCAGCCCAACGGCCACTATAACCACATCGACACCATCAATGAGGTGCGTCGGATGGGGTCCATCCAGGCCTTTGTGGAGTCTGGCAAGGTAAAGGACGGAGTGATGTACCAGTGCGTACACCACAATGTGCCCTTTGTGCTGGTTGGCTCCGTGCGGGACGACGGCCCTCTGCCTGAGGTGTACGGTGACGTCTATCAGGGCCAGGACGCCATGCGCAACCTGGTGCGAAACGCTACCACGATCATCTGTATGGCCACCACCCTGCATACCGTGGCCACCGGCAATATGACGCCCTGTTTCCGGGTCGTGGACGGAGAGGTGCGTCCCCTGTTCTTTTATTCCGTGGATATCTCTGAGTTCGCTGTGAACAAGCTGCGGGACCGGGGAAGTCTGTCGGTGAAGACCATCGTTACCAACGTGCAGGACTTTGTGGTCCACGTCAAACAGAATCTGTTGGGAGAATAAAAAATGAGGTTCGGTATCTGCACAGATACCGAACCTCATTTTTATAGTTGAAAATCCTCATCTTTCAGGGTGCTGAAATCCGCCTTCACCGGGCGGGGCGGGACCCGCTTGAGGGGATCGTATCGAAAGCTGCGGCAGCTGGAGCCGGCAGACATGACCCCCTTCTTCTCACAGATCACCTGGTCTCCCTCCAGGGGACGGCTGTGGGTGCAATAAGAGCAGCGGGGGTCCATCTTTTTTTGAAACAGGGCCATGAATCGGTTACCTCCCTTGTGTAATCCTCTCCATTATACCCCGGACAGACGGGATTTTCCACCGCTTTTTTTCACCACCCGTACGGCCAGAGCAAAAAGGAGCAGCCACAGGCACCAGGCGGAGACGGTGGAGATGGTCAGAGCCTGCTGAAAGTCCAGTACCGCCATGGCCTCGGTCTGTTCTGCCAGATAGAAGCTTACTGGGGCATTCAGTGGGACCAGCCGGGTGAGAAGGCCCAACAGAGCGGCGGAAAGGGCTCCATGGAGCAGTTTACCAACAAAGTAGGTGCGCATAGACAGGCCGCTGTCCCCCAGAAAGGCCAGTACCTGGCAGTGGACGGACAGGCCGGCCCAGCCCAGCATGAAGGCGGCCATGGACAGCCGACCGGGTAGGGAGCCGTCAGTGAGGGAGGAGACCCCAGAGGAGATCTCCAGCACGCCCGTGAGCAGCCGTTTTGCCCAGGACTGGGAGAAACCCAGGGGGCCCAGAAAAAGCGACAGGAGCTCAGCCAGGGCCTCCAGAACCCCGGCCAGACTGAGCATCCGGATGACCACACAAAACAGCAGTACAAAGGCGCAGATGTTCAACGAGGAGGACAGAGCTCCGGTGACCGAGCGGGTAAAGGCAGCAGGAAAACGGACGGCCTGGAATTGAGGGGCAGTAAGGCTGCCCCGGCGGGGCCCCTCGTGGGGGCGGTAAAAACGGAACAGAAGCCCTACGCACAGGGAGGCGGCAATGTGTGCCAGGTATAGGAGCAGCCCCACGGTACCGCTCCCAAATACCCCTGCGCCCACCACGCCAAGGATAAAGGCCGGTCCGGCATTGTTGCAGAAAGCGAGCAGACGCTCGGCCTCTGTTTTGGAGCACTGTCCGCTCTGATACAGGGCAATGGCGGTGCGCGCTCCCACGGGATAGCCTCCCACAAAGCCTAAGGTCACTGCGCTGGCGCAAGCTCCATTGACCCGAAAGAGAGGTGCCATCACGGGCTGGAACAGCTTGCCCAGGTACCGGGACAGTCCCAGCTCCACCACCAGAGAGGACAGGACAAAGAAGGGAAACAGGGAGGGGATAATCACATTGCCGCACAGGCGCAGCCCGTCCTTCATGACGGCCATAGCCTCCTTGGGCCATAAAATCAGTGCCAGGGCGGCGCAAACGATAGCAAGGCCCAGAAACAGTTCCCGATAAGCTTCTTTTCCCAGCAGACGGCCCAAGATGATCCTCCCCCTTTCTGCGCACAGGAGAGTGTATGCAGGAAGGGGAAAAATCAGAACGCAGCGGAACTTGGTTATAGAAGGGCAGTTCTTCCCTTGACATATATAGGACGACTATATATAATGCGATATATAGATAAACTATATAAGGAGGGCGGCTATGGAACTGGATAAGAGCCTAGTCAGCGGCAGTATGGCGCTGCTGGTGATGAAGCTGTTGGAGGGGCGGGATATGTACGGCTATCAGATGATCGAGGAGCTGAAACGGCGCTCGGATGATACCTTCCATCTGAAGGCTGGTTCGCTGTACCCTCTGCTCCACGGACTGGAGGAGAAGGGGTATGTAGAGGCATATGAGCGGGAAGCTGCGGCGGGAAAACCCCGGCGCTACTATCATCTGACCGACCATGGGAAAAAGGCGCTGCAGGAGAAGGAGCAGGGTTGGAACCGATATGCGGATGCGGTTCGGCAGGTTTTGGAGGGGGGTGCGTGTTGTGTCGGAGTGTAATACGATACAGGCCTACCTGGACGCGGTAGCGGAACAAATCCGATGGAAGCGCGCAAAACCAGTGGTCCTCTCGGAACTGGAGCGGCATTTGGAGGATCAGCGGGATACCTTTGCTTCCGAGGGCTGTGCCAATGCCGAGCAGCTGGCGGTGGAGGAAATGGGGGATCCTGTATCTGTGGGTGCGGAGCTGGACCGTATCCACCGGCCCAAGCCCCAGTGGGGGTTGCTGGCCCTTACGGTGTTGTTGGCTCTAAGCGGCGCAATACTCCGGGTGGTGCTGACAGCCGACTGGAGCGCGTATTATATGGATATTGACCCAGAGAGAACCGCAATGTCCTTTTTGTTGGGATGTGGGGCGCTTCTGTTGGGATATTTTCTGGATTACGTCCGATTGGGCCGCTGGGGCAGGGTGCTTTATTTTGGGGTTCTGGCTGTTGGAATCCTGATGCTGATCTTCTCTCCGAAAATCAATGGAATCTCTTACTATACCGGTTACATCACCTTGTGCTATCCGGTGGTATATGTGTTCTGGCTGTATACCTGGAGGCGAAAGGGGTGGATGGGGCTGGCCGCTGCCCTCTTGGGTGGAATTCCCTTGGAAATGATCTGCATGTTTGGACCTCATAGGTTCAGCCTGGTGATGCTGTTTGCCGTAGGAACTGTGTCGATCCTGCTGGCCGCCTGGAACGATTGGTTTGGCCTCGGACGTCAGAAGTCCGTAGGGGTAGTCCTGCTTTGGAAGCTGGCCGCAGCAGGTGTGACGGCAGGCGGTGTGCTTCTCTCTGGCGGCGGATTTCAGCGCTTGGCGATCGCGCTGTATCCAGAACGTGATCTCATGAGCTCCGGTTATGAGGCCGGGATGATCCGGAAAGCGCTTGAGACAGCACAGTGGATAGGAACAGGGGAGTGGAGCGCAGCGATTTCTGGCCGCCCTTATGAGAACACCGTGCCCGGATGTGACGGCAGTGCCCTTTTGACTACACTCATCTATAAGCTTGGCTGGCTGCCGTTTCTGGCGGTTGTAATGGTATTTGGAGTGCTGGTAGTTTGGCTGCTGTCCCGCTGTCTGCGGCAAAAAAGCCAGCTGGGCAAAATGGCGGCATTGGCAGTGATTTTGACTCTGTCCAGCCAAGCCGCTTGCAGTGTGGCCTGGAATCTGGGCTTTACGCTGTGCAGCAGCGAATTTCCGTTGATGATTGGGAATCTGAGTTCGGTTGTGAATATGGGGCTGATTGGACTGGCCCTGTCTGTATTTCGAGGCGAGAGCATCGCGCAAAATCTGATTTATCATGAACCGTTGCATCTGCCGCGGTATCGGGTCAGAATCATATTGGAAAAGAGCGAATCATAAAGGGAAAAGGCCCCGCCACATGGCGGGGCCTTTTTCGGACAAACGAGAGTGAAATAAAAAAGAAAAATCCGCAATCCATTGAGTCTCAATGGATTGCGGATTGTCTTTTGTTGCCGAAAAAGATACAGCCTGGAAAGCCTTGCGGCTCAATGGATTCAGGGTTTTGCGCAACTTGTATTTTTGTTTTTCTGCGCTTTTTTCAAGCCATTTCCGAACCCCCATATTGACATACTGACAAAGCCATGTGCAAACAGGATACGAAAAAAGGGCCATGCGTCAGCACAGCCCTCTTTCTTACTTCAGTCTTATGATCTGCTCATATAGCATAGCATACTTTTTCTCGATCACCATATTGCTGTGATAGTGGCCGAAGAACCAGTACTGGAAGGTACATTTCTGACGCACTTCGTCGAAGAACTCGGTCAGTGCGTCTTTTTTGAACATTCCTCCGCTGAACACATCCTGTATGCTGGAGGGGCAGCAGTGGCTGATGATGTAATCCACATTCCAGTGGACACGCGCCAGATTTGCTCTGGCTTCCAGATATTCCGCTTCGCTAGGCAGTTCCTCGGCCCACCAGGAACGATGGTTCACACGAAACAGCGCACCGCGCTGTTCGAGTTGCTGAAACTTTTCCTCGAAGTCTGGATCGTCCGGCTCCAGAATACCATCCTGGATATCATGGGAGGATGCGCCGCCCATGGTAAAAAACTTCCTGCCGTTGAGCTCATATACCTGGCCCCGCATGAGATGCAGGACGGAGGGACGTATCCTCTGGATCTGTCCGCCATGCCACTCCTCTTTGGGATAACCTTTGTAGGCATCATAGTTTTCGTGGTTCCCGAGCACGAAGGCGGTGGTGTATGACCGATCCTCCAGCCAATCCAGTCCTGCATCGTCCTGTGGGTCACCATGCCATATCCCGCCAAAATCTCCGCAGACCAGAACCAGGTCCTCCTTGGTCATGTGTTCCTGCTCGTAGAAGATGTCCGGGCGGAAGCGGCGGAAATCTCCGTGTGTATCCCCTGTAATAAATATTTCCATAAGTAGTTGCTCCTTGTTTCCATTTTAGCACATGGTCTGCTCGATCTCTACATCACTGTATCGGAATTTGATTCGAATCGTTTCCGCGTCGACTACGGTGATCCGCTCAACCAACTGCCGGACGATCCCGTCATCATACTGTTGGAAGCCACTGAGGTGTTCCTCCAGGTAAGTTGTTAACTCTGTCATACGTGAGTCCTCGCTGATCCTGTTGGCCGCCTCCGTCTTTACCGCATCGATCCGTGCCTGCAGGTGCTGCTTTTCTTCCAGCAGGGTCTTGAGCTGCTCCGTTATCGTTAGGTCATCCATATTGGCCAGAGCCTGATCCAACAGTGTATTCTGCCGTGCGGTCAGTACTTCCAGTTCGTGTTCCAAGTCCAACAGGTCGTCGCCATCTCCTCCTGGGACACATACCATTCGGAGCGTCTCTGCAAGTTCATCCTGCAAGCCATCGCTTGCTTCAACTACCCGGTTAAACACCGTGAGGATCGCGGTATGCAGCTTGTCCTCCGCCATGGAAGGCGAGTTATGGCAGTATTTTTTCCCGAATTCCAGCCGGGAGACGCACCGCCAGACGATCCGTTTGACGCCGTTCCTGGCCCAGGTACACCGCTTATAGGGGGAACCACACTCCCCACAGACCAGCCGCTCACTGAGCGCATATTTGGCGGAATACTTGCCCTGTTCTGTTTTTCCACTTTTCTGCAGGATTTTCCGCCTGCTGGTCCGCCTTGCCATTTCCTCCTGTACCCGCTGGTAGATGTCCCTTGGAATGATGGCAGTGTGGTTGTCTTTGATATAATACTGCGGCAGCTCGCCGGTATTCTTCTTGACCTTCTTGCTTATGCAGTCTGTGGTGAAGGTCTTTTGCAGCAGGGCGTCCCCTACATACTTTTCATTGGTGAGGATGTTATGCACAATCTGATGGGACCATGCCTTGACACCCTTTGCGGTGGCGACTCCGGCCTGGGTAAGTTCTCTCTGGATCTGGCCCTCACTGCATCCCTCCAGGTACCGGCGGTAGATTCGCCGCACCACCTCGGCCTCCTCCGGTACGATCTCCGGCTTACCGTCCGCTCCTCTTTGGTAGCCCAGCATGGATCTGTAGTGGAAGTTGACCTTTCCCTCTTTCATTGCCATACGGATGCCCAGCTGGATATTGGAGCTGAGGGATTCGCTCTCGGCCTGGGCAAAGCCGCTGAACAGGGTGATGAGGAACTCGCTGGACTCTGTCAGCGTATTGATATTTTCCTTTTCGAAGATGACCCCGATCCCCCTGGCCTTCAGCATCCGTACAGTCTCCAGGCAGTCCACTGTATTTCGTGCGAAACGGGAGAGGGATTTTGTCAGGATGAGGTCGATCCTGCCCCGCTTGCAGGCGGTGATCATCCGGTTGAATTCTTTTCGCTTCTTCATACTGGTCCCGGTGATCCCCTCGTCCGCGAAGATCCCGGCCAGTTCCCAATCTGGGGACTCCTCAATTTTCTGGGTGTAGTAGGCTTTCTGGGCGGTGTAGCTGTTGATCTGCTCCTCGCTGTCGGTGCTGACCCGGCAGTAAGCCGCCACCCGCTGCCTGCCATGGAGTCTCGTCTTGTTGCCTGCTACATTGGAGCGTAATGCCGGAATACGGTGGACGGTGCGTTCCAGTGATGATTGTTCCATTTTGCTGTCCTTTCTGTTCCTAATCAGAAGTGTACGGTGATTGCGTTATCTGTTCCGATTATGATATGGGAGACCATTCGTTCGAAGCGCTCCCAGTCGATTTGGTCGGGCTGCGTTTGGCTTACAGCCGTATCCACACCATCATCACAGCAGGCATACCGGGCAGCTGCCCCTTGCAGGATGTGGGAGAGAGCCTCCTTACCGTCTCCTGGCTGTTCTAACGCCCGGTTAATGGCGTTGGCCAGGCGAACGGCCTCCGCAGAGGGCGCGTATGGCTTACATACGGGCGTTTCATGTGCCGCAAGCTGCCGTACCGTCTGCGCAAGCAATTCCTCCTTCCTGACAACAAATGCGTTTCTGCAGGCAGAACATTTCAGATGGAAGTTTCCGGTATGCTCGATTGGCCCTCCGGTTCGAAGCAGGCGAGTCTGACAGCATCCGCTTCGCAGCTTTGCCCATAAGCCATCCGATTCCATCCGGCGCGGAAGCTTCCCACTAGCCTTTTCCGCAATCTTATTCTGCACTTGCTGGAAGGTATCTTGGTCAATGATGGATGGGTATCCATTTTCCCCGGCATAACGAGGATTTTCCAGCATTCGCTTGATTTTGTGCTTGTTCCACAGTGGCGATTCCTGAGAGAACGGGATGTTGTCCGCATTCATTCGGTCTGCCAGTGCCTGATAGGATAACCCGGCCAGATAGGTGGTAAATACATTTTGAACCGTGAGGCGTTCCTCCTCCTGGATGACCAGATCGCCGTGTACGATCTGGTAGCCATACAATATTTTCCGATTCGTCATCGCCTACGCCTCCAGTGTTTCTTGGAATTCAAATCCGCCATATAATTGAAAGCGGATGGTGCTCTGGGTATCTACAACGATTCGTTCCACCAGCTTGGTGAACAGGATTTCGTCAAAGCTGGACAGAGTCTCTGGTCCGTTCCGGATGGTATCAATCGTCAGGCGAATTGCATCGACCTGCTCATCAATATCCTCATTGCAAAGCAGCTTTCGCCTCTCCCGTCGTAGTTCTGTCAGCTTGGCGTTGAGTTCCGCCTGCTTTGCGGATAAGGCAGCCTTGTCCAGGAGACCTGCCGTGTGCAGCTTTGTGAGGTGATAACTCTGCTCGGATGCCGTGGCGATGGCTGTGTTGACCGCCAGCATGGCCGGGTTGCCGCGGTGCAGGGCATCTGACAAAGTATCCATTTGCCTCAGCACAGGTGACAGCACGATGCCGTCATGGGTGCGAAGCTTACGATACATCCGGAGGAATGCCGCATGGATGCTGTCCTCGCTGATCCGTCCGTTGGGGCAGTCGGCGGCTTTTCTGTCATGCTTGCGACATACCCAGGAGACGTATCCAGCTTTCGAAATTCTCCGCATGTACAGCGTCCCACACTGCCCACAGATGATCTTCCGAGCAAGCGGGGTCTGATCATGTGGAATCGACTGCCGTTCTGCCCGCCGCTTCAGCAGTTCCTGAACTTTTTGAAAGTCCTCATAGCTGATAATGGCAGGGTGGGTATGTTCTACATAATATTGATCCGCCTCGCCATGGTTATCTTTCCTGCGATATGGAAATGTGTTGGTTGTGTAGGTTTTCTGGCAGAGGGCATCTCCAATGTATTTCTCGTTTGTTAAGATCTTTCGAATGGTCTGCTGATGCCATTTTTGCCCACCATGAAGGGGGGCAGGCCCATTCTCACTTAACTCCTGGGCAATCCACTCGGAGCTATATCCTCTAAGATAGGCTGCAAAAATCCACTTTACGATCTTTGCCTGATCCTCTACGATTGTAAGATTCTTACCATCAACGATTTGGTATCCAAATGGTGCGGAGCAGGTAATAAACTCCCCGCGCTCCATGCGGCGCTGATAGCTCATACGTTGGTTTTTGGAGATGGAGATGGATTCCTCCTGGGCCAGAGAAGCGGAAACGCTCACCATCAGTTCTGAGGTGAGCGTTCCAGTGTCGATATTCTCTTTTTCAAACTTGACGGTTACACCCAGCGAGGAAAGTTCCCGCAGGGTGGCGAGGCAGTCACGGGTGTTCCGGGCAAATCGGGAGATGGACTTGACCACGATCTTATCGATTTTGCCCTTCCGGCAGTCTGCCATCAGGCGGTTGAAGTCCTCCCGCTTATCCATCCGCGTGCCGGTCAGGCCCTCATCTGCGTAGATGTCTACCAGATTCCAGCCATCGTGGGCGTTGATCGCCTGCGTATAGGCCCGGATCTGGGCGGCGTAGGAGTGGAGCTGGTCCGCAGAGTCGGAGCTGACACGGCAATAGGCTGCTACCCGCAGGGTGTCTGGTCTCGCTGCCTTGGGTGGGATCACTTGTACTTCAGCCATTTCTCATTCGCCTCCTTCCATCTTTTTCGGCAACGAAACCATACCACACCCCTGCGGGAATAGCCAGCACTATTCCCAAACAGTTCCGGGCCGGTATCGTTCTGCAGACAACCGTTTGGCTCTGGCCAGTTCTTCTTTGGTCAGCAGGCCGTCTGCAGCCATCCGTTCCCATAGACCCACCGATAACAGGTAACGCAGTTCGTTTCGGATCTCCATCACGCAGCCTCCTCAAAGTAGCTCTCATCCTTGACCCGCCGGATAAACCGTTCTACCGCATAGATGCTGCTTGTGACAGGCATTTCCGGCAGCGCGGATTGAACATCCCGGAAGTAACGGCTGCCCTTGGCGGCTCGTTCATCCAAAATGGCGATGGCACAGGTGTCAGTCTCCAAGCGGATGGCTCGTCCGAACCCCTGCTTAAGTCTGATCTGCATCTCCGGCACAGCCACGGCCCGGATGAACGTGCGGAGATCAGGATATGCCTCTCTCTTTTTTTCTTGCAAGGCGTCCGGATATTGGAACGGTAGTCGGGGGATGACCAGCAAAGAGACACAGTCTCCGGGAAAGTCAAAACCCTCCCAGGCGGCGCCGGTGGCAAACAGGACGCTTCCGGGTGCCGCCTTGAACTGGGCCATGGTGTGCGGGGCGTTCCGTCCCATGGTAAACAGCGGGAATGGAAGGGGGTGCTGCTTCAAACGATCCTTCACAGCGGACATGGCTGCATAAGAAGTGAACAGTACCAACGCATGGCCGTGGACCGCGATCAGTAATGTACGGATCTCCTCGGCCAGTTTGGCAAAATAGTCCGCTTCGTGCTGCCTGGGCGGCATCGTGGGAAAATAGAGCAGGCAGTTTTTCCGGTAATCAAAGGGAGAGGGCGAAACAGATTCCTCCACCCGAGAGTTGCCGGTGAGGCCAGCCTCCTCTTTGAAACGACAAAAGTCTTTACCTATGGCCAACGTCCCGGAAGTAAGGAGGACGGGCTGGGGCTGTGACCAGAGTGTTGCTTGGAGCTGGGCGGTCAGGTCGGAGATGGAGGCGCACAGCAATGTGCCGCCATCGTCATCCGCCGCAGTGTAGAATACCAGGTCAGAGCGTTCCTGCAAAAACAGATGGATTGCGGAGGATATCCGATCCAATTCCTTTCTGGCAGTTGGTGTCAGTACCCCGCCGATCTGTCTCTGAATGGTAGCCAGGGTTCGGGCCGGTCCTATCATGTGTCGGACATAGTCCGAAAAAGGGCGATCACCATCATAAGGCAGTGACATAAGCTTCAGAAGCGCCGACGCCATATCAGCCAGGGATTCCGATGCCAGCAGATATCGTTCCGCCCGTAGGGTGCGGATCAGCGTGCGGATGTCCTTGGCTGCCAGGGTAATGCCAAACATCTGCCGGGCAGTCTCAGGCAGCTTGTGTGCTTCATCAATGATCAAAGCGCCAACGTCCGGCAGGATGGGGCGGTGACCGCTGCCACGATGGATGGCGTCTGCCAGCAGCAGATTGTGGTTACAGATCTGAAACAGATAGCGGTCAGAGTTGCAGGCTTCCATATAGCAGAGGTACCGGCAGCCATCCCGGCGGCAATCACAAATCGTTGGGACACATACACGATTTCGGTCATACTGACTGAGATGGGGGGCTTGGTCTGCGTCCAAATGATCCCGCAGGGAGAGGAGTGCCTGTGCGGCCAGCGGATTTTTTCGTTCCAGGTCTACCTGCCGCAGGCGGCGCATCAGACGCTCATCACAGACATAGTGGCCTTTTCCTTTTCGAATGACCGCCCGGATGGGGGCCTGGATCAGCTTATCCTCCAAAAGAACAGAGGAGAGGAACGGGATGTATTCCTCCCTTACCGCCGTTTGCAGGGCGATGCTGGAGGTGGAAATGAGGATGGGCTGGAAAGGGATGTTCTCCCGGCTCAACGCACGAGAAAAAGAAACACCAGCCACCAGATAGGCATAGGTCTTGCCGATTCCCGTTCCCGCGTCACTTAAAGCGATTTTGCTGTGAATCATGGCATCCAGCATCTTGTGGCTCAACTCGATTTGGCTGGGCCGGGCCGTCATGCCATGGCTTGGGAAGAGGTCCTGAAAGATATGGTCGATCTCACGATGTGCGACCTGCCTGTTATGATAACTAATCATTTGTAAAATCTCCTTGAATAAGTGAGTTATTTTTCTTTTTCATTCTCGTCGTATTTGCAGCTCGCCCCCCGACGATGGGGAACAGTACGGATCGGCTTCTGGCAAGAGGCCGCACGGGCTTTTACCTGGAGTCTCTACTGCTTTCAACTCCGGGGCAGCGCCGCCTGTCTTACGCGCAGGCCAAGCGAGGTGTCTCATTATGTACCCAAACAGCGTCATTGCAAAAGCGCGTGCCATAGCGCCCCATGCAGGTGGCGTTCTCGCTCGGCCCAGGGCAGATGCCCTGGGTGTCATGGCGCGCGCTGCATGACGCTCGACTGTTCGGGTGGTTCTCCGTACTGCTGGTATGAACTTTTCAAGGTGCCGTGGAGCGGCGGGCGCTCCTTCAGGAAGCGAAACGGGCCAGGATCTGGTTCATTTCGTCCAGGTCCTCGCCGTGCAGTCCAACCGCCAATCGCTTGAGCAGGGCGGTCTGCTTGGGAGATAGCTTTGGCCGGTCCTGAAAGTACCAGTCGGCCATCCTTACCCCGCCGCCATATCGGCCCCGGACTGTCTCAAGGGGGTGGGTGAGTGTGAGCTCTTCAATGTCACGGCGGATGGTCCGTTCGCAGACGCCGAGTTCCGCCGCCAGATTCTGAACGGTATCGCTCCGCCGCTGGCACAGCAGGTTGATGATCTGCTGCTGCCGGTCGTTGATCCTCACACTCTCACCCCCTTTCACCTCCATGGCCGAATCATACAGGTTAAAGCGGACAGGCCATGTCCGGATTAGAAAACTTTTTAGAAATCTAGGCCTCGACCTTGTTGGACATACAATATTCAATCGTTTGTAAGGCCATCTTCCATAGTTGATAGGGTTTATAAGGTCAGCAATGCAAAGAGCGATTATATTCTCGCCATAGCGAGTTCATTGCTGGGATTGTAATTTCAGTTTTTTAAGATATAATGTGTTTTAGTGGGGGTTGTTATGGGTTGTATATCCTAAACTGCCACTGCATTTTGATGTTAAGTAACTGTCAATTGGAGGAACAAAATATATTTCACTAAACTGAATACATTACCTCAACAGGTTTTGATAGACCTCGCTGCGGATCTCTGCATTGGAGGCGCAAAGGCTTATAATGAACTTAGCCGGACGCATTGGGCGATTAAGCGAGTCAATCTGGTGGAGGTTTTAGAAAAGGCCGGATACAGAGTATTTAAACTCTAAGCTCATGGTTACGCATAAAATGGAGGTCATACGATGAGTCGCGAATATGAAGAAATGCAGGTTGAGAAGTGGGTTAATCTGGAAGATGTCGCTGAGCATCTCAGTATCAGCCAGGATACAGTCCGTACATGGATCAAAGAAGGAAAACTCCCGGTTTACCGGGCTGGCAAACGATATAAATTCAAAATCTCCGAAGTTGATGAATGGGTGCGTAAAGGGAAAATTCAGGACTGAACATCAAAATGAGGGATAGGATGCCCTTTCAAAACCGACTGCATCAAGGGGAATAACTGCAAAATACCAATGGAAGACCGCCAGAAAGTACTGTACGTTTCGAAAAAAATGAAAGAAAAACGTCAGGAGACATTGGAGCGGATTACCAGTGATTATGGTACACAGCTCCGAATGAACCGAAGTATCCAGGCCGAAGGAAGTTTTGCAAACATCAAAGAGGATATGGAATTCAGACGATATTTATATCGAGGGAATGCAAATGTAACCGCCCAGAGTATCCTGCTGGCGATCGGGTATAACATAAACAAACTTCATCATAAGATTCAGGCAGGAAGGACAGGACGTCATTTATTTCCACTCAAACAAACCGCCTGATTTTGTCAGGTCAAAAGTAAATCCTGAAAGTGAACCTTTTTTCAGAAAAGGTTTATTAAAGTTCGCCTTTTTATAGAAACGGAATAAAAGAAGTGAATATTTCGGCTTAAAAATGGCAAAAAGATGCTGCCGCATCTATGATTTTCTAATCATTGATGCGACAGCCCCATTTTTATTCGCGCACAAAGAAAACGCATTATTAAGATTTTATAAGTACAACAAGTATACCAAGCACAATTCGATACCAACCAAACACCTTAAAATCATGTTTTTTGATAAAGTTCATTAGGAATTTAATTACTAAGACAGATACCGCAAATGCCACAGCCATACCGAGAACAAGAGCGAGCAGTTCTGCACTTGTAAATTCAAACCCGAATTTTAACAGCTTAAAAGCACTTGCTCCAAGCATAGTAGGTACTGCGAGGAAAAAAGTAAACTCTGCTGCTGCCACTCGTGAAACTCCTATGAGTAAAGCACCTATAATCGTTGCTCCCGACCGTGATGTGCCGGGTATAAGTGATAACACTTGAAATGCCCCTATCAAGATTGCTGTTTTATAGCTGATGTCAGAAAGTGCCATAGTAGTAGGAGTACGCTTTTTATTCCAATTTTCTATGAGAATGAATAACAAACCATAAAAGATTAACATGATTGAAATCACAATGGGGGTTTGGAGGTAAGCATCCAAATAATCATCAAATAGAATCCCCATAATAGCTGACGGTACACAAGCTACCGCAACCTTGAACCACAACGAGAAAGTATCCTTTTTAACAATTGACTGTGCTTTGTTCTTAAATTGAAAGGGAAACATCTTGTTCCAAAACATTACAACCACTGCGAGTATAGCTCCAAGTTGAATAACAACAAAAAACATTTCTTTAAATGCTTCGCTCATATTAAGTGTGATAAATTCGTCCACAAGAATCATATGTCCTGTGCTGCTGATAGGTAGCCACTCAGTAATACCCTCAACAATTCCAAGAAAAATAACTTTTAAAATTTCTATAAAATCAAGTACCATTATTTCAAATCCTCCTTTTTAAAATGATGAAAGGTCATAAGAAAACCAACTGCTGATACAAGAATAATAATAGATACAGACAGCAGTGTAGGATAGCCGGTACTCTGAAGTTTACCCTGCACCAAGAAATAGGTGGCTGTCCACGGATACAACGCTCCCCATTCTTGATTTGAAAGTGCGGCACTTCCCATGACAATCACGGCAGAGCCAATCATCGGGGCGACAAATCCTTTTGTTTTCATAGCAACAAACACAAAAGGAGAAACTGTTAAAAACATCAGGATACTGCCAAACAAAAACTTGGGGAGCCATACTATTGCCACTAGTAAGCTATATCCCTCCAATGTAAAGACAGCGTCATATAGCCCACAAACGATAAATATACCTGCCCATGTTACAAGGGTTAGCATAACAATCCAAAGAAGCAGGGTGCAAAATTTTCCAATTAATAGTTTTGTCCTTGAAATGGGTATGGGCAATATGGTTTTGAGGGTGCTTTCTGTGTACTCTCTGCTAAACAAGTAAGCTGCAATTGCCACATATATCATAATGTTTACCAGCAGCATGATATACAGTACACTGTCGCTGTATATGTCAGACAAGGTAAAGATAATCTCCGGCTTATCAAAATGTGTTTGCAAGGCTTCTATTAACATCAAAAGTGGGGTAGATAATACCCCTGCCACACTAATTAGCACCATTTTTGAACGCTTTAGTTTTAATAATTCACAAGAAATAAGATTAAGCAATACCGCCACCTCCAATCAGTTTAGAAAAGTAGTCCTCTAAGTTTTCCTCACTATCATTTATCCTTGTCACGAGCAGTCCATTTCGTGCAAATTCTCGATTGATTTCTCCAACACTTTGGCTAAAGTCATAAATTCTCACCGTACCGTCCTGCACTGTAAAATCCGTCATGTGGTAGTGGTTTTCTAAAATCTTTCCGGCTATCTCACTGTCAGATAAATCAAATTGAATGTATTTTCGATTCCTTTTGTGAAGCTCGGATATATTCACTTCCTCTACTAAATGCCCCTCGTGCATAACGCCGATAATATCTGCTATCTGTTCAATCTCGCTTAAAACATGGCTTGAGATAAAAATGGTAATGCCATGATTGTGACTAAGTTCAGATAAAAATGAGCGTATTCCAACTATTCCAATGGGGTCAAGTCCGTTAATCGGTTCGTCAAGTATTAAAAGCTCCGGCTCGTGCATAATGGCGGCGGCAATACCAAGCCGTTGCTTCATTCCGAGGGAATAATCGGAAAAGACTTTTCTTTTCTCCTTATGCAGCCCCACAACTTCAAGAGCTTTTTCTACTCCACTTTTAGATACTCCCCCTCGCAGTTTAGCGAGAATTTGCAAATTCTCATACCCTGTTAAATTACTGTAAAATCCCGGTGTTTCGATAATAGAGCCTACTTTGCTATAAAGGGTATGGATATTTTCCTTATAGTTTGTGCCAAACAAGCGTACCGTTCCCTCCGTTGGGAAAGCAAGCTGCAACATCATTTTCATTGCTGTGGTTTTGCCTGCTCCGTTTCTGCCGAGCAAACCATAAATTTTGCCCTTTGGCACATGAAGATTTACCTTATCGACAACGGTGGCTGTTCCGTATCGCTTCGTAAGATTTTCTGTTTCAATGATATAATCCATATTTGATTCTCCTTTCCGTGGGTTGCTGTTCTTGTTTTCGCTGACCACAATCTTATTATCCACGAGTATTGCATAGAAGCCAAGAAATCTACCGTCACAATGCCGACACAATAGATGTCAGCACGAAAAAAGCTCCGACACTTATCGTGTCAGAGCCTATTTTAAAGGGTTTATGGCATTTTACTTTGTTTGGGTTTGCTTTATCCAGACAAATATTTTAGCAACAAATAGCAGAAACATAAGGGCGGTTACATAGGGTTGTCTTGCCGCAGCGAAGAAGCAGATAAAAAGCGTACTCAGCACGAGAGAGCATTTTGTGATTATGTTGCTCCATGATTCCTTTTCAAAACAAACACACATCAGTTTCGCTATCCCAAGTGCAATCAAAACAATAAAAACAATCCAATAGATTGCAAGATATATTGGGGTAGTGTCTGTAAATGAAAGTAGATTGACAGAATAAATATATCCGTCAACAAGGTGACCATACAACGGCAAAAGTATAAAAGTAACCGCCATCATATCTAATATTCCATAAATGAAACTGTAAATTTTTTTCAAGTTGGAACGATTTTCAGTTTCGGCAAGTGTAATCAGTTCTTCGCCCGATAGCAGTTCATCTATGGTCACAGAAAAGAATTTAGAAATACACTTGAGCGACTCAATGTTAGGGTAACCCTTGCCGCTTTCCCATTTTGAAATGGCTGTTCTTGATACATATAATTGCTCCGCAAGTTGTTCCTGCGTTAAGTTCTTTCCAGTCCTAAGCTGTTGTAGCTTTTCATTAAATTCCATGATTCTCCTCCTGTTTGTTCCTTGTTTTCATACGTCCATCAACGGGTTTTTCTGCATCTTTTGGTATCATCCATGCACGACCAAATTTTTCAGTTCCGTCAATGCGATTTTCCTCACATAATTTTTGTATCCGTCTTTCCGATATGCCCCATTTTTCAGAAGCGGCTTTCACAGAAATGTAATTCATAATATCAACTTCCTTTCGCAAAGAGTATACTCTATCTTCTCTGTACTATCAAATCAAACTTCCGCTGGATGTGGAAATTTTGATCCCGGCAGATGATCCGGTCCGTCTTCTGAGTGCAGTACTATATGCTTTCATATGCCTTCACGACGCTGAACCAAGGCGGTTATGAGGATGTTGCTACCGAAGAATTCGAAAACATACATAATCTCTTTGCTGCTATCTTAGCAAAAGGCATCGGCAAACAGTTGAAGCAGGGCCTGTATCGAGAGTACCTAAACCGCAAGGATGACATTACCGTTGTGCGTGGCAAAATTGATATGCCGGGGACTATTCGGAACAGGCTTTCCAGAAAGCAGGTATTAACCTGTGAGTATGACGAGCTTTCTGAAAATAATCTTTTCAATCAAATTCTCAAAACTACTGTCATGCTTCTACTGCGACATGCTAGGGTCGATCAGGAACACAAGAATGACTTAAAAAAAGAAATGTTATTCTTCTCCAATGTTGACACCATTGATCCTACTGCAATCCGCTGGGCTGCAATTCGCTTTCAAAGAAATAACAGCACCTACCGTATGCTTATCAGTCTGTGTCAACTCATTCTTGACGGGATGCTGTTAACAACGGACTCTGGAGAATTTAAGCTGGCTTCTTTTGTTGACGAACAACGTATGAACCGTTTATATGAGAAGTTTATTCTTGAATACTATGCCAAAGAGTGTCCATGGGTAACAGCAACCGCCTCGCAGATTCCTTGGGCCTTAGATGATGGAGTAGGGCCAATGTTACCGATAATGCAAAGCGACATCATGCTCACTAGAGGTAGCGAAGTGCTTATTATCGATGCCAAATATTACACACATACAACGCAGAAGCAGTACGACATCCACAAAATCCACTCCAGTAATTTGTACCAGATATTTACTTATGTCAAAAATAAGGATATGGAGTTTGGTGTTCAGCCTCACACTGTTTCCGGGATGCTTTTATATGCGGCAACGGACGAGGAGATCCAGCCAGATAACAGCTATCAAATGAGCGGAAATAAAATTAGTGTCCGAACCCTTAATTTAAATTATGACTTTTCAGAAATTGCCGCACAGCTAAATGCAATTGTAGATGAGCACTTTTCGGGCATTTCCGACCACCTATAAATCCCTGTGTATCTCTATGGGATGAGTCAATTAACTGTATGTTTCTAGCAGGAGGCAATGGTGCCAGTATTCGTCACTGTAGACAAAACTATATAATTTTGAGAGAGGGCATAGAATTATGCCCTCTCTCAAACCTTTAATACGATTTATTGTAATAGACTGGTTTGCCGATAGAAGTAAAGCCTTCCAGGCCAGTAATAACCACATTATTTTGGCTGAACGCACAATGGATGATGAGCAAATTTCCTGCCTCGTCTCTGCCGCCTACGATCCCAACATGCTGGTCACCGGGATAGAACACCAGATCGCCGGGCTGGGCCTCATCCCACGAAATGGGGGTACAGTAGGTATGCTGCATGTGAGCACCTCCGCCGTGGCCTATGACGTACTCTCCATCAGTGACATTGTAAAATACCCAATCGACAAATCCGCTGCAGTCCAATCCATAGGGTCGATATGTGCCGGTGGTGGAGCTTCCGTCTGCCCATACCTTGGTGAGCTGGCCCCAGCGGGAGTCCCAGCCAATCACCAGAGACTTCCCGCCCCAGAAGTAGTTGACCTTGCCTACCAGCCTACAGGCTGTTTCCACCACAGCCCGGCGCTCTGGGTCCAGATCAGCGGGCAGGTCAGCCAGCAGCTTCTTTGCTGTGGCGTCAGAGATCGTGAGATCCCCGGTCAAGGCAGCCAGCATGTCGGAATTTGCCAGCAGTTCATCCAGAGCCTTGTTCTGTTCCTCTGTGAAAGAATAAAATACCCGCATATCATCCGGCGTCCTGGCGGTGATCGTCACAGTGAGTATTTGCTCTGTCCAGGCCGGAGTGTCTCCGGAGGCGGGATGCTCCACCGCTCTGGAGGAGGAGGCAAGTTTTGTCATGTCCCAGAAGACTGTGCGCAGGGCCTCTACATTGGCCGCATCCAATATCGCCACGGTCGTTCCATCAGCAGCGCCCGCCGTTTTGGCGGCAAACACCGCCAGAATATCAGACCAGGGGGGCGGCTGTCCCTGGATCTCCAGCGTGTCATATCCACCCTCCGCCTGCATGCTGGAGATCTTCTCTCCCAATTCGCCGTTGATCTGTGCCACCGCCTGGGCGGGAGAGATGGCTCCGGTTGTTTCATCAGGTCCGGCAAAAAAGATCCCCAGCGGTGAGGCAAGGATGATGCCGCACAAACAGATGACAACCACCACCGCGATCACCACCCCACCGCCTGCTGTGGCCGCGGCGGCCAAAGCCTTAGCTGCCGCGATCACAGCGCGTAGTGCGCGGTTTGCCGCCTGTGCGGCCTGTCTGGCGGTCACACGGGCCGCCTGTGCGGCCTTTTGAGTCTGTGCCAGCCTGGCTCCCGCCTCCGCCGCACGGCGGGCCTGTCGGGCCGGAAACGCTCTTACAGGCGGTTTCCCACCCGGCTTTCCAATCCCAGCCGTTTTGCGAATGGGATGGCCAGCCGATTTGACCGGCACGCCTCGTTCTTTTACTGCCGTCTTTGCGGTGCTGCCCATAGCCTGCCTGGAGACCTCCCCGTGAGGCCGGGGCTGCACACGAGAACCACCTGTCTGCCCGGACACCTGATGTAGCTGCTTGCGGGCCTCTGTACCTTGTGGCCGTTTTCCCGAGGGAGGAGCTGCCAAGGGGCCGACCTTTCTCACAGGCAAGCGCTGCTCCAGTTTCCTGCTGCGGAGAAGGGTGCCCTGGCGCTCCCGCACAAAGGACGTTTTTCCCTGCTGCAAGGCGCTTGGCGGTGTGGCAGGCGCGGGATCGGCTTGCATCTTCAGATAGGCGTCCTTGGTCTTGATATTTCTTTTTTGAGGCGTTTGGAGTGCGGACTGCGGCTGGGGCTGGCTTCTGCCCGCACTCTGCGTCCGGAGCAGATCTCCCGCTTCTTTCCCGCGGCGGCGGCCCCTTGGAGGCAGAGTGCCGTCATCTCTTGGTCTTGCCGCTCCTGGCGGATCGTGACGGTCAGGGTATCCGTCCGGGCCTGCATCCGGGGTGTGCTTTGCACCTTTCTTTCGTTTTCCCAGCAGATGCTCGGCCAGCTGCTCCGCCCGTTTGACACCGCTCACCTCGGCATCGCCCAGCTGGTCGCCGCCGAAGTCATCCCGCTGGCCGTGCTGGGCCGTGTCCCGCAGCTGGCCCCGCAGGCGTTCTGTGCCGTCATCCAGCCCCCGCCGGATCAATTCCTTCGGCGCGGACTTGACCCGTTCTTTCAAAGTGTGCTGCACCTGCGGTTTCTCTTTGATTTTATCGATATATCTCACCTCACTCCAGCAGGGAGGGGCCTTGGCCCCTCCCTGGTTTTATTACGCGGCCAAGTCAGAGGGCTTGGTCGTCATCAGTTTATAGAGCTGCGTATGACGGGGGAAATTGTCCATGAAGGGCACAATGGCGCTGCCGCACTTGATGAGGCCCCGCCCAAAGTCCACATTGGTGATGTAGGAGAGCTGGTTGTCTGAGATGTTCAGCAGACGGGCCAGCTCCAGCCGGTCGGTGCTGGCCTGGTTGAGCATGACCAGGAATTCACTGTTGGCGAGCATGGTCCGGGCCGTGTGGGACTGGAGCAGATCGTCCACATTCTGGGTCAGGCCGGTACAGCAGGCACCGTACTTCCGCACCCGCTTCCAAAGGGTGAACAGGAAGTTGGCGCTGTACTCATGCTGGAACAGCAGATAGATCTCATCGATATAGATCCAGGTATTCCGCCCCAGGCGGCGGTTGCGGGTGATTCGGTTGAGAAAGCTGTCCAGGATCACCAGCATGCCCATGGAGAGCAGCTGTTTGCCCAGCTTCCGGATGTCATAACAGGCGATGCGGGAGCTCATGTCCACATTGGTGGGTTTGGCAAAGGTGTTGAGACTGCCCTCCGTGAACAGTTCCAGGGCCAGAGCCACATCCCGCGCCTCGGCCTCCGGCTGGCGCAGCAGTTCGGCGTGAAAGTCCTGGAGTGTGGGGGCCTGGCCCCGGCAGCCGTCCCGCACATAGTCGTGGTAGCACTGTGCTGTACAGCGGTCGATGATAGACTTCTCCTTGGCAGACAGCTTTCCGGCCCCCACAGACTGCTCACAGAGAGAAAGCAGGAACTCCGATTTCAGCACCACGGGGTTTTCACCCTCGCCGTAGCCCTGCTCCATGTCCATGGCGTTGATGTGGTTGCTGGAGGTGGCGGAGATCTCCACCACCTCGCCGCCCAGCCCTTCCACTAGGGGCCGATATTCCGACTCCGGATCAATGATCAGGATGTCATCCTGGGTAGAGAGGGCCAGGGCGGTAATCTCCCGTTTTGCGGTAAAGGATTTGCCGGAGCCAGACACGCCCAGAACAAATCCGTTGCCGTTGAGGAGCTGCTTGCGATCGGCAATGATGAGATTTTTACTGATGACATTCTGGCCGTAGTAGATGCCGCCCCGGTCCCGGATCTCCTGGGCTTTGAAGGGCATGAGGACGGCCAGGGCCTCGGTGGTAAGGGTGCGCAGGGCGTCGATCCGCCGCAGACCCAAGGGGAGGGCGGTGACAAGGCCCGCGTCCTGCTGCCAGTTCAGAGTGGTCAGCTGACACAAATGCTTGCGTGCGATGGACTGGAGGGTCTCTGTGTCGCTGTCCAGCTCCTCCTTGCTGTCGGCCAGATGCACCAGAGTCACCACGGCGAACATCATCCTCTGATCCCGTGTGGTTAGATCATCCAGCATTTCCCGCGTCTCTTTCCGCTGCTGCTCCAGGTCGTAGGGCACCACCGCGGAGAAGTTGTTGTTGCTGTTCTGCCGCCGCTGCCAGTTGGTGACGTTGGTCTCCACCCCCAACAGGCGGTTCTGCATCTCACGCACGGCCTCATCGGTGGGGACAGGGATCACGTCGATGGACAGCATCATGGTGCGGTTCAGGCTGGTAAGCTCATTGATCATGGAGTCCTTGATGTAGCTGGCATACTCCTTGAGGAACATGGCCCGGCCATATCTATCGCCCATGATGAAGTGATCCTTCCGAAACTCCATGCTGTCCGGGCAGATGGTGTCCTTGAAGGAGCGTCCTGTTTTCATGCACTCCCGCAGGTCGATATGGAACCGGGACTCCTCGCCCACTCGGTAAAAGTCGTGGAGCACACGCAGCCGCTCCACCGCGTCCAACTCCTCGCAGTGGGAATCCAGGTGATTGAGCCGGGTGGTCACATCATTCATGACTCGGTCGAAGAAGGTCCGGGCCTCCTCGGGCGTTTTCTTATGGGTGGAGACGGTGACATATCGCTCCTGCACCATGCTGTTGGAGGAGTCGGTGACCTTGTCAAGCAGCATGGCGTTGTACTCCGAACGGCCTCCGTCCAGATGATCCCCCTGGGGCGGGATCAGGATCTCCCGCTCAAAGTTGCGGCGGTTGAGCCGCTTGTTGTTGATGGTGATTTTGGTGGTAGAGCCGGTGTCCAGGGCATTGAGTAGTTCCGAGTAGCCCAGGAACATGGACGTCTTGTCCTCTTTGGAAGCGATGGCGTAATTGATGTCGGAAAAGCGGATGGTTTTCGAGAATTTCCCGCCGAACTGGAAAAGCCCATCCGGCCAGATCCGGCGGATGGGGATGGTGTCCTGAACGGACTTTGGCACCGTAAGGTGCTCCTTGTCCTGCTTCAATGTGTTTTGAAGGGTCTTAATCAAGTCGAATGGCCTCCTTTATCGATGAATGTTCCATGAGTTGGACATAGAGATCGTTTGAACGGAACAAGAGACGTTTGGGCATGAAAAATTCCGAGCGGATATACGCCATGAGAAAGCGTTCCAGCGTCATGCCGTTATAGGTGAAAAAACCACCCAGGGCGAATGGAAACGCGGCCAGGATACACACCCATCCGATCTCGCCTGTTCCAAGCACCGGGTGCAGGCAAAAGTACACGGCCAGCGCCACCAGAACGGCCAGCAGGGCAAACAAAAATTGCCGCAGGGACAGGCCGAAAAATAGACTTTCCTGGTAATTCCGCACCTCTTTATTGATGCGTACCTCCAAGGTATCACCTCCTGCATTTCTGTTTGGTTTTCATGGACAGACCGTTGCAAAGCCTGTCCGGCTATGGTACCATTTGCTCAACTTAGGAAGGGAGTTGAGCGTATGGCATATCTGATGCTCGGGAGCGTAATGATCTTGCTCTCCATTGTGTTCCGCCTGGCAGCGGTGTTTCGCCTGACCATCCCACTGGTTTATGCGCTGATTGTTCCCACCGTTTTTCATGAATGGTACTATGCCAATCAAACGCTGGCCAACGTCATCTGGTATGCGCTGCTGGCGGTTGTAGTTCTGTCCTGGGTGGTCTCCCTGGTTCGGAAGGTTCAGGACATCCTGCTCCGGAGGAGAGAGGACAAGATGCTGGAACTCATCGTGCTCAACCGGATGCGGGAGGCCCAAATGTACGGGAAACCAGAAGCGGATGGCGGATATAAGATCCAGGTGGACGACCTGTTTGACGATGATTAACCAAGCCCCATCAATTCCCGGATGATCCGGTCACTCATCTTGATGGCACCAACCAGCACCAGCATATTGAAGATCAACTCGCCAATGTAGTTCCAGACCAGTGTGGCCGGTGCTGTGGAAGCGTCGCCCACAGCAGGCGGGGCGGAGGCAAACTGCGAAAAAATGACGCAGGCCAGCACAATGATACAGCCCTCCAGGCAGATGGCGGCATAGCTTTTGAGGAAAGCGACGCCGATGCTGCTGGAGGGCTGTCCCGCGAAACTGGCCAGGGGGATAGGCGCGATGGCGGTGGCCATGTAGAGCTTGAAAAAGCGGGAGTAAACGGTCAGGATCATAACGAGGGACAGAACCCAGATAAACAGGGAGCCCAGCAGAGTCACCGCCCAAAGGGGGATGGACTCCAACAGCCCCACGCTTTCAATAGCGGTAATGAGTTCTTCCGGCAGTGTGGTGGGTGACATAGCAGTCATGCCGGATGCATCCATGATGGTGGAGATTGCCCCCTGGGCCACTCGGAACAGGGCGTTCATCAGTTCCATGCCGTAGGTCACTGCCGCCTGTGCCAGCACAAAGCGGATAAAGCACTTGAAGGCCACCTCCGGGCGCTTGATCTCGGTAAAGCTGCCGCAGGTCTTGACTACGCCCATCACGAAAAAGAGCACCAGCAGAGCGTAGCCGATGGCTTGAAGCGCGCCGTTGATGCTGACGATCACGTTCCAGATCCCGCCGCCTTTGAAGTCCTCTGGGGTTGTGCTGATCAGGGTCCAGATCTCTGCGAGTTTGTCGTTCCAGGTCTGCAGTGCGGAATTCAGATTGTCTACGATCCAGTTTCCACTGCCCATGTTGCATCACCTCCTTCAATAAAAGACTTGTGATTGAAAAATTGTGCTACAAATGCTATACTGCACTTGGCCCCAGGAGGCACGGTAGAGAGAGCCATCGGATAGCAGGGCGACCATATATGGGGCAACTGTCACTGACTATCGCGGAGGTGTTGCCGATGGTTTCGGATTTCTTAACAGTTGCGTCTTTTACAGTTCTCATGCTGACAAAATTGTTGCTTAATTCTTGCTCTTTTACCGGCCTCTTAAATTATTAGTAAAATGCTGTGGATGCTGATATCCACAGCATTTTTACTTAATTTTATAATTTTATCCGGTAATGAGAGTGAGGATCTCCTTGGTAAAGGTGATCACAATACCGCCAGCAATGGTGAGCATGCCGTTGGCCCGCTGAGAGGGGTCGTGGCTCTTGAGGGACAGGCCCAGCTGGAGGACACCGAAGCCCAGCAGGATCAGGCCGATGGCTCGAATCAGGGAGAAGATGAACTCGGAAAGGTTGTTGACGACCGTCAGCGGATCGTCTGCGGCAAAGGCCGGGACAACCATAACGGTCAGCGCCAGAACGAGGCAGGAAAACAGGGCGTACAGTTTCCGTGCGCGGCGCTCATACTTACGGGTGGTCAGATCATGTTTCATGCTGCAGTCTCCTTTTCTTTGTTGGTTTCATCGGCAGAAATCACCTGGAAGAACGGTGTGCCTGGAATGGCCGGTGTGGTGTTGTGTCCATGGTGAATATACGGCGCTCCGCCTCCGTCCACGGTGTAGCGGATAGCGGGGTGCTCGGTCAGTTCATACTTTAGGTCCATGACGGGTTTTGCTCCCCGGATAAACAAGATGCAATAGCGATTATCCAACGCACGAACCTCATCGGGGGTAAGCAGCTCCCGTCCGCTCATCTGGAAATTGGTGGAGTAGGAGCCAGACTTGCCCTTGGTCTGCCCATGGGTCTTTGTATCAATGGTGGCCTTGCCCAGGGCCTCGGAGATGTACTTATGGGTGCTCTGCTCGTTGCCGCCCAGATAGAGGATGGTGTCCGAGTTGCCGGGGATGGTCTCCCAGGAGTCTTTGTACAGCTCCTTGATCTGGGCCATGTTCTGAATGATGGTGCTGGAGGAAATGTTGCGGGAACGCATGGTGGCCAATTCACGAGTGTACCCTGGCAGCGGCATGGCCGCGAACTCATCCAATACAAAGTGGACGTGCCGGGGCAGCGCCCCATGATGGATCTGATCCGCGCTGTAATAAAGCGTCTGAAACGCCTGGGAATAGAGCAGGGACACCAAGAAATTGAAGGTGTTGTCATTGTCCGGGATCACGGCGTAAAGAGCACATTTCTTTTCTCCCAGGGTATAGAGGTCCATATCGTCGTGGTCTGTGATGGCCCGAATCTGGGGCAGGTTAAAGGGGGCCAGACGAACCGCGGCGGATACCAGGATGCTCTTGGCTGTCTTGCCTGCGCTCTGCTTGAATACTTTGTACTGCCGCAGAGCCACGCTCTCCGGGTTCTCCCGTTCCATGGCCTGAAACAGTAAATCCAGGGGGGAGAGATACTCGTCATCCTCCTCTCGAACCTCTGCGTATTCCAGCACCCGCATGACCATGGAGAAGTTCTGCTCATACTCCGGGGCCTCTTGGAACAGCATGAGGATGATGGCCTGAAGGAGCGCCGTCTCAGCTTTCGTCCAAAACGGATCAGATTCATGGCTGCCCTTTGGTGTGGTGGCCTGGATGAGATTATTAACCAGCTTGAGGACATCTTTTTCATCTCTCAGATAGCGGAATGGGTTATACCCGTCCGACTCCTCCAGGTTGACCAGGTTGAGCACCCGGATGTCATACCCTTTGCTTTTCAGCCACCCTCCGGTGGCTGTGAGCACCTCCATTTTCGGGTCGGTAATGACATAATTGGTGTTGGCCTCCAGAATGTTTGGCTTGACATAGCTGCGGGTCTTAGCCGCGCCGCTGCCGCCAATAACCAGGACGTTGAGGGAGCGGCGGTGCTTGTGGGTGTCCAGGCCCAGGCGGACATGGCGGGTCAGGATCTTGTTCTCTTTTTGGCGGAACATGGCGTTGACCTGCCGGGGAGAGCCCCAGGCGGCGGAGCCGTGCTCCTCGCCGTCCCGCGTGCGCCGCTGTTCCGAGGCGTAGACGCATAGGCCCATGATATAGAGGCCGGTGCAGATCAGGATGGACAGCATGCTTTTGTCTGTCCAATGGATATCCAGCGGGTGCTGAAGCGCCGCTGTCAGGTTGGTAAGAAGTTCCGGCAATCCATGTCCCAAGGATTGAGCAATGAGCAATGCACCCCAGACCACCGGAACGTAGAAAAACAGGGCCAGGACAATGTCCCCGGCCCTGGAACTTTGTTTCAGGAAAATTCACCTCCAGACATGTTCATGTTGCATAGAGAAGCACTACGAGATAAAGACAGACGCCTCCGCTATTCCGCAGAAAAGATACGCCATAGAAAAATTCATAACCGGTGGTAAAATAGCAAATCCAGCCAAGCCAGTTAACGGTCAAGATAAACGGGCTACGCCCGCCGCTGACAGCCGCATCTGCCTTTGCTGGTGAGCAGACAAGGGGCAACAGCAATTTTTGCTGTTGCCCCTATACTATTGCACAATACTATTTATCGGGTTATTATTCTCCATGCGGTACTCAGCGAAGCCAGAAATTAGTACTGCCAAACGAGCTCACCGTTATCAATTTTCTGTTGAATGTCGTTCCACTCTTCTGGGGTATATTCAAACATTTTCATACTGCTGGTTTCAGTCCCCACATTGCCTCCTACCAGGTTTAAGTCATCAGTATCCAAAATCTGGCCGCGAGTATCAGATGGATCAATCATCTTCATGCCGTTAGATTGCGTTCCCACTTGTCCTTCCGTAAGATCGAACTGATCCAGATCTTTAACTTGGTCAGGAATGTCCTCAGAATCAACAATCTTCATATTATCAGTTTCTGTCCCGGTATGCCCTTCTGTGAGGTTAAGGTCATCTAGATCAAACTCCCGCCAAGCACCCGTAGATGTTGCAAAGGCAGTTGTTGCACCGACTACCAAAACCAACGCAAAGGCACAGGCTAAAATAGACGTCTTTTTGAATTTCATAATTGCTTCAATCCTTTCTGAAATTGCATTTTTCCCCAAATGGCTACATAAAGCGGACATACCGCTTCTCCGTTCCTCCATTTTAATTAACATCAATGCATAAGAGGAACGATTTTTCTCACCCAACATACGGATAACCCAGGCATCACACGATAACTCCATATCCCGGTTGGCGAGAACATACATGACCCAAACCAACGGATTAAACCAATGGATGCAGAGTACAGCGGCAAAGAGAATTTTTGTGATTGCGTCAAAGCGACGAATATGGACATATTCATGGGTCAGTACATACTTCAATGCCGCTTGGTCATTCCGATCAAGTTTTTTGGGTAATAGGATCACCGGATGCAGGATGCCATAGGTCAGCGGAGAGGAAATAAAATCGGAGTTCCGTACCTCGATGGGGCGGACAATCTGATGTGTGGTCAACCACTCTTGGATATACGGTGTGTTGTCGGGGATAGACATTCTAAATTTCCGCATACTCCGCAGATAGGAGATGGAGAAGTAGAGGATTAACAGCAACGCACCAACCAGCCAGAGCATCACAAAGATGGAAAAGTGTTCTGTTGCAGGACTTGGAGTAGCCGCACCAGTATCATAAGATGGCAGACTCTCGCCCGGTAAGGGGGGACCGATATTTCCAGAGGGTAATTCTTGAACCACATCTGAAAAAACATCAAGGCCGATATGGATGTTGAAAGGCAGCGGGATGGAGAGCGGTAGGAGCAAGCGCAGAGCCGCGATCATCCACAAAACCAAAAAGGTTGTTTTTGGCAAGCGATGGATCGCCAATGCGCGGATAACCACAATGAATAAGATCAGCACACCTCCGGCTACACTCATTTGAAATAGGCTCATGTGTCACCCTCCGTTTCTGTACCCAACTACATCCTTGGGCTACCATTCCATAATAAATATTCTCTGAAAGAATTAGTCCTCCCAGTACACCGTTCCCTGCTCAATCTGCTTCAAAATTTCGGCCCATGCTTCGGGCGTAAACTTGGACTCGTCATCATGGCTTACTGAGATCAAATTCAAATCTCCAGCCTCCAAGAGCAAATCTGCACTATCCATACTTTGGGCATCGTCCATGCTGATGGGCGTAGTGGTATCCGTACTTTTGTCGCCACCAACAAGCTGCACCTCATAGTTGGAGTTGTTGCCTACCCCATTGAGATCGATGTCCACCAGATTAGAATTACCATAAGTCATGCCCGTAATGGTGCGGGAAGAAGTGTCGTCTTGCTCCGGCTGAGTGGCAGTATTGGCAGAAGCGGCAAAAGCGGTCGTGGCTCCAACCACTAGAACTAAAGCCAACGCACAAGCGATGGTAGAAGTCTTTTTGAATTTCATAATTGCTTCAATCCTTTCTGAAATTGCATTTTTCCCGAAATGGCTGTATAAAGCGGACATACCACTTCTCCGTTCCTCCATTTTAATTAGCATTAGAGCATAGGAGGAACGGTTTTTTGCACCCATCATACGGATAACCCAGGCATCGCACGACAATTCCATATCCCGGTTGGCGAGAACATACATGACCCAAACCAACGGATTAAACCAATGGATGCAGAGTACAGCGGCAAAGAGAATTTTTGTGATTGCGTCAAAGCGACGAATATGGACATATTCATGGGTCAGTACATACTTCAATGCCGCTTGGTCATTCCGATCAAGTTTTTTGGGTAATAGGATCACCGGATGCAGGATGCCATAGGTCAGCGGAGAGGAAATAAAATCGGAGTTCCGTACCTCGATGGGGCGGACAATCTGATGTGTGGTCAACCACTCTTGGATATACGGTGTGTTGTCGGGGATAGACATTCTAAATTTCCGCATACTCCGCAGATAGGAGATGGAGAAGTAGAGGATTAACAGCAACGCACCAACCAGCCAGAGCATCACAAAGATGGAAAAGTGTTCTGTTGCAGGACTTGGAGTAGCCGCACCAGTATCATAAGATGGCAGACTCTCGCCCGGTAAGGGGGGACCGATATTTCCAGAGGGTAATTCTTGAACCACATCTGAAAAAACATCAAGGCCGATATGGATGTTGAAAGGAAGCGGGATGGAGAACGGCAGGATCAAACGCAGTGCAGCAATTATCCATAAAACCAAAAAGGTTGTTTTGGGCAGGCGATGGATTGCCAATGCCCGGATCACCACAATGAATAAGACCAATACGCCTCCGCCCACACTCATTTGAAATAGGCTCATGTGTTACCCTCCTATTCAAATTCAGCCACCATCCGGCGCAGATTTTCAATTTGCTCCTTGGATAGCTTTCGATTGTCCAGCAAGGCGGCAAACAGTTTGTCGGGGGAGCCGTCAAACAGCTTGCCAATCAGCTCCTCTGCCTCCGCCTCTTGCACAACCTCTTTTGCAATCAGCGCATGGCACATGAAGTTTGGCTCGCTACGCTCAATGGCGCCTTTCGCGATGCACTTTTTAATCACGGTGTAGGTGGTGTTCATGTTCCAGCCGATTTCCTCTTTGAGAATATCAGAAATTTGCTTTGCGGTCTTGTCACCTTCTTTCCATAGCACATCCATGACCTTTAGCTCGGAATCAAAGAGCTTAATTGCCATATCATCAAATCCTTTCTTTGAACTATTGCAATAGTTTACGCTATGATACTACCACAATAGTTTTCAGTTGTCAATACTACCCCGATAGTGTGGATGAGAACATTTTGTGAACTATTTTCGGCATGGCATTTTTTAGCGCATGATGTTTTGGTGTACTTGTCCAGCAGAACGAGATCGGCGGCAAGCGAAAGACCGCCGCAGCCACCAAGCAGCTGGCGCGGGAACGTATTTCTGAAATCAGCCGTATGATTTGATTAAGCGGTTGTATGAGGACAATGTGAACGGCAAAATCAGCGACGAACGTTTCGTGGAACTGTCGGCTGACTACGAAGCCGAGCAAGCGGAGCTGAAAAAGAGAGCGGTCGTCCTGCAAGCCGAACTGGACAAGTCACAGGTAGCCACCGTCAACGCCGAGAAATTCATGGGCATTGTCCGCAGGCACCTTGCCTTCGAAGAACTGACCCTCACCCTCTTGCGGGAAATGATTGAGAAAATCGTGGTGCATAAGTGCAGCTATGACGAGAACGGCACCCCCAGGCAGAACATTGATATTTATTGCAGCTTTGTCGGCAAGATTGACTTGCCCGAATAACCGCCCGACCTATCCGACACAATGGCAAGTGCCGGATAAGAACGGCAAAATTTTTACACTTCTATTGCTTCTTTATCGCACACAAGCAAAACACAGGGGACTCAGCAGATGGATTCATCTGCTGAGTCCCCCTATTTATGGCGTGATGATAACACATGGAATGTGCTGTTGTTTGGCATAAGCGATGGTATTTCTGGTTCCGCCGCTCTCACCTGTATAGACTGCGATTACCCGCCCGGAGTGATCCACCATCCATTCATTGCGGCGCTGGTATGTGGAATAGGAAAACTCCTGACTAATACAGCGCACCAGATCAGCGTGCCGTATCACCTCCACATAACGATCAGTCCACGACGTACTCCAATGAAGTCCGAAATTTTCATACGGAAGTGCGCAGATCAGCTTCAATCTGGCATCTGATACTCTGCGTTTAAGAACCAGTTCTGCCGCGCAAATATCTACCCCCTTTGCCATCCCTGAAATAAATGTAGTAAACCCATCCTCTATCGCTTGGTCGATTTCCTGTCCTAATCGTACACATAGCTGTTCTTCTGAGATGTTCAGCTTTTCTGGTCTGTGTCCCGTAAAGCAGCAACGGTGTTTCCGTAGCTCTTGCTCATGCATAAACCACTCCTCCCTTGGTGTAGACTATAACATTATCTAATGTAATAGTCTATATCCTCGAGTGAGCAATTCCTTATTATCTAACCATAACATTAGATAATAGGAGCATGAGATATGGTGAAACTGAATGTGTTGGAATTGCTGAAGAAACAGGGCAGGACAAAATATTGGCTCTATAAGCAACTTGGAATGAGCTATCAGAATTTCAACCGAATGGTAAACAATGAAACCCAGTCTATCAAATTGGAGCGAATTGAAACCCTGTGTTTATTGCTAAACTGCACACCAAATGACTTGTTTTTAATCGATTGTGAGTGTGAACATACGCCCCAACCGTAGGGGCATTATCTCTGCTTGGGGCGTCCTTTTTGTTTGCTTCTGGCCGGAGCCGCTTTGTGCTGCCGGTCCAGCTGCTCCCGGTATCCCTTCAGCTGTGCCAGAACAGAGGGGCGCTCATGGGTCGTCTCCGTACTGGTTTCGCTCTTGGAGATACTGGAGCTGCCGCTGATACCGGCCAAGTCGAACTCCGACCGAGACTCTTTTTTTAGCGTTCTTTCCTCCCGAATCTGTGAATCCCGCATGGGGGCTTGCTCCTTGGCTGGTGTGCTCTGGCGATCCTGCGGAAGGTATCGGATGCGCTCAAAAATGAGATTGGCGCGCTCCAGCTCTGTGACGGGCATGGCCACATCTACCACCTTGCCGCGACCATCCGAATCCCGGATGACAGAAAACAGGATCTTCTGTTTGACTGCCCTCTGCTTGAATGCCTGATACTGTTCCGGCGACATGGGGAACATTCGGATATCCCGTGTTTCCCGGAGCATTTTTCCCATGTTGACCTTCCCGGACAGGGTCTTGTGATGCTTTGCCAAAGCCAGCGTAATGGCCAGTAGATTTTTGAGGGCGGACGCGCCCAGCCGAACCGTCACTTCTGTGCCGGTCAACATCATGCGAACCATTTGGTCGGCAGCCTCACCGCCTCCGATGTTCATCGTGCTCCACCTCTTTTCCTCTTGTTTTGGTTTTGCGGATATCTTCTTCCATCTGCTTACTTGCCGTTTGGATTTCCCGGCACAGGGCCAGCTTTTTGCGTTCTGCGCGGATCTGCCGGTTTAGCTCGGCAAGCTGGTTATACACCTCCGTTTTTTCTTGTGTCAGATGCTCAGAGGGGACGCCGCACCGTTCCAATAGGCGCACGGCTTGCATGTAGCGGGCAAACTCTTCCTCCATGCCGGACAGCCCCTTCTCATAGCATACCTTGGCCGGTGCCAGGGCCTCCACATCCGCCAGGGCGTCGTATAGCGCCTGCCGCTTCTTTTTGCGCACATTGAGGATGGTGCGCTGCTTCATCAGATCGGCCAGTGTTTCCTCTGTGCGGCTTTGATAGGCGGTCATTTCGTCAGTGGTGGAAATGTTGTTCTCTCGCAGGAAAGCAAACTGTGTCCGGTACTGCTCAAATTTCATGACTTCCTGCCGCAGGTGCGGCGTCATCCTGGGGGGATACTGTCGCTGTTCGATTTTTCCCAGCAGGTAGAGATAATGAACGTACAGGGCCAAAAAGCCCGTGTATTTGGGGTGTCTGCGGTAGGGACGAAACATGGGTCTGTCCGCAAAAGCGGACCGTTGACCTGTCTCGATTTCCTCCAAATTGCCAAGGAGTGCAGCGCGGATACCGTCCTCTGTGAAGGCGGCATTTTTTCTGCCTGGATACTGAAACCGCTCCTGCCCCCGCAGACGGAATCCCAGACGGTTTCCGTGGCGGATCTCGTAGCCCTTGTGCTCCATGAGCAGGAAGAAGTGTCCCAGGTCATTGGCGTCCTCAATGGACTCCCGGAGATCCGCCTCCAGCATGGAGCGGAAGGTGGGTTGACCCCTGGATTGACGCAGCCACTCCACATAGCTCATGGATTTGGAGGTCTCTCCGGATAGGATCACAGAGAGGCCGTGCTCCCGGCACAGCCGGTCTGAGATGGCCCGGATCTGGCAGTAATAGCTTCTGGCATTGCTATGATATTTCTCGCCGGTGTCCGCGTTCACAGAGTTGAACACAATGTGCGAATGGATATGCCCCCGATCCACATGGGTGGCAATTACCGCCTCGTAACCGTCCAGATACTCCGCAGCGAAAGTCTTGGCAATTTTCAGAGCCAGCTCGGGAGAGATTTCACCGGGCTTGAAGGACTGGACAATATGGTAATACTGGACGCCCCCCATGTTTTCGGTGTCCCGTTTCGTCTCCAGCATCTGACGGCACTCCCAGCCTGGCTCACAGCCCTGATGGGCAGTGAGGATCTTCTGATCCGTCTTATCGCCATTCAGGATATAGTCGATCCCAATATCCAACCGACCTTTCCGAGCCAGGATCTTGGTGACGGCCATTACGGATTGGCCACCTGGTACATCAACTCATAGACTTTATCTAGCAGGAACAGTCCACGCCTGGCATCCTCTGCCGTGGCGATACCGGCATTGACACTGCGGGCAATCTGGTTGATGTTATTGCCGATGTGATGGATCTCCGTGCGGAGGTCCTTGATTTCCTGGGAGGGTCTGGCCCGGATCGGAGTCCCATCGATGAGCCGGACGATATAAGCCCGTTTACATAGTCCGCAGAGTTTGGCCTGACGGCAGAGCTGCTGATACTGCTCCGCCGTCAGCTCGATGTGCAGATGGTGTTTTTCTTTTGGGAGCCCCAAGCGTACCTCCTTTCTGCGGCTCTGCCGCAAACCTTCCGCCTGCAGGCGGCATTGGGGTCAGGGGTTTCCCCTGCAAGCGCGCAAAATGTACATTTGCGCTATGCTTGCCCAACGCCGCCCCTGGCGGCGTTGGCTCGGCCCCGCCAAAGCGGGGCCTTTTCTCATGCGGTAGGTGGATTATGATCTGGGCAGGCAGAGCCTGCCGACTCCTCGAAAAAGAAAAATCACCGCTCTAGGCCAGAGCGGCGACGCTTATTGCAGGCTGGAATGCTCAATATTCCTCTGATCATCTCTACACAAGGGTGTCTATGTTAGCACCCTGAAAGTTAAAAAATCCGGGCAGGGTGTCTAATATGACACCCTGCCCGGATTATAAAGTAATTATAATGTAGACAGTTTATTGAAAAACGACACCCTAATGATACGCTAATAAAACCTCGTTCCATAGACAGTTAAGGTGCTAAGGCGGGAGAACGTATCCGCCCGGACACACTCTCCTGCGTCATCAACGCTCTGGCTCCGCAGCTTTCCTTCCTGGCTGTATCCTTCGTTCCGGCTCCAGTTCCAGAAGCTGCCGCACCCGTTTTTGCAAGTGCCGTTCAATCGCCCGTAGCCGGTCATCGGGTAGATTCAGCCTGGGGTGTCTTTGGAAGGTAAATCCAATCAGTTTGCGAAGCTGCCGCATTTGAACCGGCCCCATCACCTCCCGGCATACAGTTTCAAAGCTGGTGCCATAGGGGGTTCCTCTGGTTCTGGCGTAGCTGTCCAAATCCTTGAAATCGTCCGGCATAGCGAAGTTGAACAGGGACAGGCCATTGTCAAAAATCGGAGCCGCTCCGATCACTGCGCCGCTGTGGTTATCCCGCAGGACACCAAAGTTGCCGAAGTGCCGATCCTCGTTGTAGATCACAGCGTCGAACACCAGCATGCTCTTGATATGTTCATACGCCTCCGGTCCCAGCTTCTCATAGTAGTCCAGGCAGGCTTTCAGCCCACCCTCCCGCACAATACGGCCAATGGGAATATAAGATGTGTCGATATCGGTGAACAGTTTGCAGCGGGATGCCAGGATACCCTTCCAGTTCTCCAGCTCGTAGGGCACTGCGTTCAGGCCCATGGCCTGGGCCACCTGGCTGGCGTAAAATTCACTGTATGGCTCGTTTCCGGTGTTTGCCGCGCCAAAGGTTCCCCCCTTGTACAGGTAGATCCCCTTGCCCTCTATAAAACGCCATGCCTTGGGCAGCATCCCGTTGGTCGTCAGTTCTGGCGAGGTGGTAAAGGCGGCATCACTTTGTCCGATGCCGGTGTAAGCCACCAGGGAGAGGATCTCGGAGAAGCGATTCTCGTACAGATTATACTGTGTGAAGGTTCCGGAGAAGCCTCCGGGCACCACCCAGTAGCTGTCGTTGAGCGACAGCCCCTTGCACACGTCGATGATCCCTTTGGTATCATTGATGCTCAGGCCGAAGGTTTTCAAAATTTCCGCTACATAGGCTCTGTTCTTGGGGATGACCCGCTTCTGGAGCCATTTCAACACACCGGCATCGGAGGGCTCCATGTCCAGGGGTAGGAGCTGCCTGTGTTCCTCATTGGTCCACAGCAGCTTGGCTTTCAGGCCCTCGATGCCCTGCTCCGCCAGGGAGAAAGACAGCAGATCCATATCATATAGGCGCAGCATGTATTTCTGCTCCATGCCATGTTCACCTCCATTTCAGACGGTCGGAGATTCCTGGAATAGTATCCAGGCATGCACAAAACGGCTTGTTTTTTTATTATACCGGTGTCCTCTGCTTTCGCAAGGGAAATTGCCATATTTACCTTATCCTACTGTGGTGCCCCACAGTATCCAGACACTTTCCCTGCCTGAGACAGCACATCTTCCTGTGTACCGTCATCATCATACCAAGTGCAGGAAGCCGCAAACTTGGGAAACCAATCTGTCCGAAGCAACGCCATCAAAATGGTCCACACATTAGAGAAATCTTCTTTGTGTCCGCTATCTGTAAAAGTCATCGGCTCATCGGCGGAGGTACAGCGCAGACCCTTTGCGACAAAGCCTCTGAGAATCGTCTGCTTCACTGCATCTACAGTATATCCGTACTGCTGGATCTGCTCCTTATCAAAAGTGAATTCGACTTTCATGCGCGCACCTCCTTCTGTTGTTTCATTATACCCGCCTCCCGGGGAGTTATCAAGGTCAATCGGCAGACAGCAGGCCGTCACGCACTCTGGGCCAGCTCCCGTGCGATCCGTTCCTTGGACAGGGCGGCGTATGCGTCGGTAACCTCGATGCCGGTGGCGGAGTAGCCCTCCAGCACAGCAGACAATGTACTCAGCTTACTGGTGGGGCCCTTCTGGGGACGGCTGTTGCATTTGTTCCAGACAGCTGTGCCGCACCAGATCCACTCCGCCCACTGGAGCGCATCTGTGGCTGCGGGAAGCTGCCTCCAGTCGATGAACATGCACACAGGGACACCGGGTTTACAGACCTTACGGGCGTCATAAAGCCATTCGGTGGCCCAGCGGGTCCAAGATCGCTGATCCGTGGAGCAGCCCGGCCAGCGCGTCATCCTGGCAGAACCAGTCATACCACCCGGCCTCACACTGAACAGCACGATCTTTCGAGGCAAAATCCCTGACACGAAATCGCTCCTGCCACTGGCGGACACTCATTTCCGTCATAGCGTCCCCCTTTCCGGCAGGAGGCGCTCCATGAGGTCGGCAATGATCCGAAACACCTCCGCCAATTCACGGGACTCTTTCACCGTATCTTCCATCTCGTCCCTAGTCATGCGGGTGCATTTGGCCCAGATCCGGACATTTTCCTCTGTGGGGTCCAGCAGGACCGCCTTTTCATACGCCTTGCAGAAGATTCCGGCAATCTTCCCCTCACGGTCGATCTCCGCGTCCTTTTCCTGGATTTCCTTTTTTGCTTTTAGGATGTCCAGCGCCTCCTGGGCGGCCTGCTCCCGCTGCTCCTCCGGCAGATCCTCCACCTGCTTGGTAATCTGGTAGCCCTGGTTGATGGACAGTTCCTTCTTGTCCAGCGCCTCCTTGACCGCTGCGGGGGCGTGCTCGTCGAT
>ENA-UEYL01000474-UEYL01000474.1-human-gut-metagenome-genome-assembly--contig:-NODE-474-length-41052-cov-14.571812_pt1 | contig 41052 bp, 39 predicted proteins | sample MGYA00242941_ERZ507946 | MGnify/ENA primary metagenome ERZ507946 (study PRJEB26167, sample SAMN06115482) | human gut metagenome | host: Homo sapiens | place: China:Guizhou | collected 2015-03-11...
ACTATTGCCAATATAGGTTTACTACTTATTTTTGCAATTCCATATGCAGTAAAAATTGCACTTCGAACATCTTCTATGTATTGAACACGTTCAAACTTTTGTTGCAAAGAAGAAACATCAAAAGTTGATGTATTAATTACATTTTCAACTCCTGAATTACGAAGCTTTTCTAACAGTTCTAAAAACATATTATCGTTTATTCTTAAGCATTTTTAAAATATAATTGCTTGTCTCATTATGAAACAAAATTGACAAGCATAAATATATTCCAGAAACACAAAATAATTGCAAAATGATACAAATATTAATAGTACCGATCTGTGTATAAGACAACAAATATGCTACGCTACATGCTATAAACGCCATGGCTGCAGGTACCATTAAATCAACGAATTGATCTTTTAATTTATATCCAATATATTTTTCGCTATAGACTCCATATATTAGGACAGCTGCAAACTGTCCTGCTAAATACATAAAAGCAATAGCAATTACAGAGTCAAATAAAAAAACGGCAACAGCAAGTAAGATAAGACCTACAGCCTTGCTCAATAATTCTATTTTCAAATATAAATCTGAGCGTCCAATTGCTTTTATCGCTTGTGCAGAACATGTTTGTGTTGGCTGTAACCACCAGACAATGCACATAATTTGCATGTATGGAACACATGGCAGCCATTTATCTCCCAAAAGCAATGCTACTAGAGGCTTTGAAATAATAGCAAGCCCCCAAAGCAGAGGGGTCATAATATATGCACTTAACTTAGCAGCTCTTCGTGATTTTACAGATAGATTATCAGCGTCATCTTGATATTTGCTTAGTGCAGGAAATAATACTCTAGTTATTGAAGAATCGATATTACTTGCAATAAGATTAGGAAATGAAAATCCTCTGTCATAATAACCTAAATCTTCAGCACTATATCTTTTTCCAATCACTAATGATCTAAGTTGACTATAACCAGTAAACAAAAATCCCGTAGCCATCATTCTCCAGCCAAAAGCCATCATAGGTTTTAAGCGTTCAAATGAAAACATAATTTTTGGATACCAACTAATTACTAGTTTCAAAAAGACTGTATTTAATGCAACATGAACTAATCTTTGAGCAACAAGAGCCCAAAGCCCATATCCTAAATACGCCATCAAAATTCCTACGAAGCCAGAAATGATTACTCCACCAGAATTAGAGATAAAAGATTTTTTAAAAATGAAATGGCTAGACACATAAGCTTGCTGAATGCAATTGAAAGCACTAAGTGGAATGCTGATTGCAAGAACTCGTAAAACAAGAACTAATTCTGGTCGATTATAGTAGTTCGATATAGAAGGAGCACAAATAAATAATATGAAGTACAATACTAAAGATACTGTAAGATTGAACCAGAACATTGTACTATAATCAAGTTCATCAGCATCTTTTTTCTGTATCAAGGCACTACTAATTCCTGAAGTAACAAAAATTTGAGCAAGCGCAATAAAAACAGTTAAGAGGGTAATTGTGCCATAATGAGTTGGTTCGAGTAATCTTGCCAACACAATCGAAACAAGAAAGCTTACAATCTGTGCCGATGTGTTTTCTAAATAAATCCAAAGGAAACCAGAAGTTACTTTTTTGTTACTATCCATTATTATTTATTCTTTTGTATTGGATATTCTCAGATATTTGTTCTGTGATTTCCTTAGCCTCCATCAAGGTTGCTATATCGTACAATTCCTTATATGTAGGCTCAACCTTCACTCTCTTGATAATTCTTCGAACTACTTTGCTATAGACGCCCTGAACAAACCACAATGTCCTTCTTGGTGATAAAGAAATAAATTTTAAAAATTCAAGACGAGTAGCCTTATGCTGATAAAAAAAGTTTGCATAAACACTTGTGTAATCAAACTGAAATTTATTTTTATCTGTATTCATTTTCTTTAAAGCAGAAATAGCAGATTGAGCAAAGATGGTTTCACCAGAGAAAATAGGAGGAAGATTTTTGTCCCAATTTTCTTTCGTATCTTTTGGCAACCAAGGCATATCCTCGATTTTTCCAAAATGCTGACCTCTTTTGCTTTGCCCTCTTGCGCTTGCGTTGCCATATCCGGAAATAATCAAATTATCATTTATATATACAGTTTTGTCTATTTCCAAGCAAACAGAAACTGCATTTGCCATATCAGGAGAAGGTCCGGGGAAATATGTTCCAGTCTTTTTATAAATTCTTTCCAGACAATTCCTTGAAACCATAGCATGATATAGGCGAGGCATATAATCGCTAAGAGAGCCGCGACAACCACCTTTTAGCAATTCTTTTTTTGCATCAATATCAAAAACAGATCCATCAACATTAAAGCGATAAAATAGATTTAGTTTCTTCTCACCCTTTTTAAAATTCATATCTGGCCAATAAAATCCAGGAAAAGGAAAAGTACATCCTTCGATATTGTTCTCTTTTAGATAGCTAGCAGCTTTTAAAATATTTGAACAAATAGAATCATCATCTCCTATCATACAAACATAATCACCTGTAGCTCTGATAATACCCATGTCATAATTATCAACTACACTGACATGCTCTTTCTTATGCGAATACTTAATTCTATCATCATTCAACGAAGAAATATATTCTGCAAATGCTTTATTGTCTTCCGTATTATCCTGAATTATTATTTCTAAATCGTCAGAATCAATACTTCTGATTGAATCTACACAATCATATAAATATTCGTATCGATTATAAGTTGCTATTACGATACTAACTAAAGGCGTCTTTGATAACATATTATTTACTCTTTACTACGATACACAAAAAACTCTTATTCTTTCAAAAACAAGATTGTGTTCTAATATTTAATTACCTAAATCTTAATATTGTACCACCCCAACTTAATCCAACTCCAAAACCAGCAACCATTACCTTCATTCCAGGAGTAATAGTGCCAGCATCAAGGCATTGCTTTAACCCAATCATTACAGTAGAAGACACTGTATTTCCTGTTTCATTAAGGTTAACATAGAATTTATCCTTTGGTAATACACATACCTTACGGATTGTATTCAGCATAAATTTGTTTGCCTGATGGAAAACATAATAATCTATGTTCTCTTTTACCATCTCATTCTTTGCTAAGATATCCTTCATCATAGCAGGAACAGCATCAAGGGTGAAGTTAAAGATAGCAGAACCATCCATATAGAGGTAATCATCTCTTCGAATGTGACCATCATCATCAGTTGTTTGCTTACCTGTTGCTGCCTTATGACGGGCAGCACCAGTTTCAACAATCAAATGCTTAGCACCACTACCATCTGTACCTAATGACATCTCACCAATCTCAGCAATACCTTCTGTTGAAATCAAACATGCAGCAGCTGCATCACCAAAGATAGAACGATTGCTTTTATCTGAAGGGTGTAGATACTTGTTATATGTTTCTGCTGTAAGTAAAAGTACATTTTTTGCTATTCCTCCAGCAATAAGCCCTTTGGCAACTGCCATACCATAAACACATCCAGAACATCCAAGATTATAATCGAATGCTCCTGCTGTTGTTGGGATACCTAAACGATCCTGAAGGATGCAGGCTGTTGATGGAAGAAAGTGATCTGAACTCTGAGTACAAAGAAGTAAGAAGTCAATTGATTTAGGATCAATATTATGCTCTTCAAACAACTTGCGAGCTGCTTTCTCTGCCAAATCACCTGCTGTTTCATTTTCATCTGCTACATGACGTGAGTCAATACCCACTTTTGCAGCTACCTTATCTACACTCCATTCAGGGAACTCTTTTAAAAGTTCTTCATTGGTCACTACCTTCTCAGGAAGGTAGTAGTTAATTACCTTTATAAAAGCCATATATCTAGATAATATTTATTTTCATTACTATTGTTGTGCGCCACCTGTAAGATCTATCGCAGATCCTGTCATCCAAGCAGCAGCATCAGAAAGAAGATAGAGAGCAAGATTAGCCACGTCTTCAGGCTGGCCATATCTTTTCAATGGATAACGAAGCTGTGCTTCTTCCATTTCCTCCTTTGTTAATCCTCCTTGCAGAATAAGTTCTGTCCAAATCATTGCTGGGCAAATACAGTTTACGCGAATCTGACGAGGAGCCAACTCCACAGCCAAACATTTGGCATACGAAATGATAGCGCCTTTACTAGCACTATAAATCGCATTTCCCACTGAAGGGTATTCTGCAGCCTTTGATGCTATATAAACAATGGATGCAGCCTTATTAATTTTCTTTTTTGCCAAGATAGATGTCTGTAGCAAGATTGGTGATTCAAGATTTGGTTTGATGACATGATCAATAGCATTCTGATCAAGCATCTTACAAAGCACTCGGCTACCAACTCCTGCACACTGAACCAAGCCATCTAATTTAGGAAGCTCTGTTACAAGTGTATCTATATCTTCTTGACTAGTCAAATCTGCCTTAATGGCCTTATGATCACCTTCAGGCATTTGACTGATAGTATTTGCTAATCTTTGCTCATTACGAGCAGTAGCAATAACAGTAGCACCCATCTTAGCACAAGCTATAGCTATTGCCTTGCCTATACCAGATGATGCTCCTGTAACAAGAATCTGTTTACCTTGAAGGCTAAACGGATTGAATACTTCCATGTATTTTACTTATTTTTGATGAGGTTGAACACATCCTCAACAGTAACACATGCCTTCAACTCTGCACTAGTGATAGTTTTACCGTACTGAGTTTTTGCAAGTGCTATCACCCCCATACCAGTGAGTGAAGACCATTCGTCCAATTCATGAAAATCGGTTGATGCTTGGATTTCAGATGCGTCTGTGTCATCAAACTGCTCAGCAAAATTTGCTATAAATTCATTTAATTCCATAAATTATTATCTTGTATTAAATTTATAATTCGATCTTCTTAGCTGGTATGCCAAATACAGTAGAATTTGGTTTAAGATTTCTATTGACAAATGTAAATGTACCAACAAAAGACCCCTCACCCACTTTCTTTTTATTTAATATTACAGAATTAGGTGCCAGCCAAACATTATCCTCCAATTCTGTTGTACCCATCATTGTGCAGGATGCTGTAATTACACAATTGTTTCCTACTTTACAATTATGTGCTACTTGGACATGATTATCAATATTAGTATATTCGCCAATGTAAGTTTCACCTTCAAACAGCGCATTGCAAATTGTAGTGTTATCACCAATATTTGCACCTTTGGCGATATGACATATTCCAACATGCTTTATCTTTTGCCTGTAGCCCTTAATAGCCTGGAAACCTTCACTTCCAATAACAGAGCAACAGCCAATCGTGACATCATCTTCTATTATAGAACCTTTTCTAACTACTGAATTTGGGCCTATTGTCACATTATTACCTATTTTTACTCCAGTTTCAATAACAGCACTTTCCGCAATATCGCAATTCTCTCCAGCTATAGCAGGGATGTCGTATCTATTGTAAAAGTCTGATAATTTATAAAGGGCATTATGTATATCATAGAATGTGTATTCTGCATTATCAGAATAGATATAAGATAATTCTCTATGATTACTATTCATAAACGCTAATACATCCTCTTTTAATGAAAAGGGAACAACTATAGCTGTTACAGAATTATTCTTAACTACTGCATTACAGAATTCTAAACTTGTAAGATAAGAAAGAACTGAGGTATATTCACTTTCTCTATTTGCAAGATTGAGATTATTGATGATAATATCGCTACCCTCATAATCCAATGCCAACAATTGGCATATCTCGCTTAATTTTGCACTATGTCTATTCATAATTTACTTATTATACCACCAGCCAGTAGGAAGGGCAATGAACTTGTTATTGAATTCAAGAACACCAGGATGGTGACCCTGATCACCAAAGACAGAATAATAAGAATTAGGAAGATGTACTCCTGATGCATAATATCCTGCTTCACGGAATTTCAGCATGTCCTCAACCTTATTATCAGATAAGACACCATAAACCCAATAGTTTGGCTCAATTTCGTTTCTGCTATTCAATTTAAATAGGTTCAATTCGGCATCCCATTTTTCAGCATTTGCTTTTTGTTTAGCCAGAAGTTCCGGTAGATCCTCCATTTGTAAACAGCCAATATAGCTGTTCATATCGCTCATGGTACCACCAAAACCTGATGTGGAAATGTCACAAGCAGGTGATATCTCATTATTCTCGTCCCTGAAAATATTACGATGGATTCCAAAATCGCGAGCGAGTAAGCCTGCTTCGTACATTTTCTTGTCCTTAAATACTACAGCACCACCATCAATAGTGTTTGGAAGTCTTACTGTCTGGAAGGAGAAAATGGTAATATCTGTTCCTAGATTACCTGCAACATTACCCTTATATTTCGTACCAAATGCTTCAACGCAATCATCGATGACAGGAATGCCAAATTCTTTTCCTATTGCATTTATCTCATCAACATGTCCAATATATCCACAGAAATGGTTATGAAATATCAGTTTGGTATTTGATGTAATTGACTTGCGAACACTCTCAGGATCTAAAGTGCCTGTCTTAGGATCAATATCTGACCATTTTACTTTTAAACCAAATGTATTTAATGGCTGATTAGAAGCCAAACAGCTCATTGGTGAAGAAATAACTTCATCCTCAGGCTTAAGTCCTAAAACTGTAAGAGCGATCTGAATCGCCATTGCAAATGTGTTGGTAGTCATCAAATTTTCAACTCCAGCATAAGCTTTCAGTTTTGATTCAAATTCTCTTCCCCATTTGCCATAAGCTAGAGCACCGGAATGGAGTATATTCTCCATTTCCGGTAACTCTAATGGCATATATGGTTTGTATAATGATATCATTACCAACCCTTCTTAATCAATTCCACGATACGATTACGATCTTCTTCAGTTACCCACCATCCGCATGGAATATGTACAAAGTGCTTATCCCAATATTCCATATTTGGAAGTTCACGCTTTGACTCTTTAAAGATGCTATGAGTATCACTACGATGGTGAAGTTGAGAGGCAAGAATACCATTCTCCTCCATCATCTTACAGAATCCATTACGATCCTCGACCTTCATGGTGTAAAACCAATATGAAGGTTCAGTATTCTTATTGTAGGTTACGAGATCTACGTCTGGAATGCCCTTCAATGCTTCATCATAAAACTTACCATTAGATATATATTTGTCGATATTCTGAGCAACATACTGCATCTGAACCTTACCGATTGTAGCATTAACATTGTTCATAGCATACTTAAATCCCACCTCTGTGATATCATTGTCAAGACGGCTCTTGTCTTTAGAAAGACCGAACCAACGAAGTCGCTTAGCACGATCCATCTGTAAGTCGTCCTTCATTGCCAAGAAACCACCATCTACTGTAGTCATGTGCTTAATAGCCTGAAGAGAGTATACTGTATAATCAGAATTACAACCTGTTAGTTTGCCATTATACTTGCTGCCAAGTGCATGTGCAGCATCCTCTATAATTGGAATATTAAATTCCTTACCAATTTTATGGAACTCATCCAGATCGCAAACCATACCTGCATAGTGAACAAGTACGATAGCCTTTGTCTTTTCTGTGATCAATGAACGAACACTCTTTGGATCAAGAAGGCCATTATTAGGATCTACATCACCCCAAACTACTTTGCAGCCCATAGCAGCAATCTGAGTATTGGTAGGCTCTGCAGTCATAGGAGTACTGATCATTTCGTCACCGGGTTTTGCTCCTGATAAGATGTATGCAAGGTGCAGAGCATCTGTACCAGAATGGAGAGAAATCATATTTGGGTTGCCAATATAATCTTTGAACATATCTTCAAAGTCATATACAGCCTGGCCAGTAGCTACATAGCCACTATATATAATCTCCTCAAGTGCTGGCATCAGCACTTCACGAGGAGGAAAAAACGTTTTAACTAAAGGTATCATATCAAAAATTAGTATTTAATTCCAAATTCATCAAGACGCTCACGTACATAATCAAGCTTAAGAAGGGTCTCTTTCATAGCCTCTACATCAAGCATGCGAGCATTGTCTGAATTATAATCAGGATGATCAAATCTATGACCAAATGTATCTACGTAGTTGCTATAGTTGAGGTCACGGAGGTCAGCAGGTACACGGAAAAAATTACCAAGATCCTCAGCCTTAGTCATTTCCTCACTAGTACAAAGTGTCTCATACATCTTTTCACCATGACGAGCGCCAATAATCTTAATCTCATTGTCTGCATGGAAAAGTTCCTTTACTGCTGTTGCAAGTGTCTTGATAGTAGCAGCAGGGGCTTTCTGTACGAAAAGATCTCCAGGCTTCGCATTACGGAATGCAAAGAGGACCAGACCAACAGCCTCGTCAAGAGACATCATGTATCGTGTCATCTCAGGCACTGTGACTGTCATTGGTTCGCCATTCTTAATCTGATCAACAAACAAAGGAATGATAGAACCACGTGAGCACATTACATTACCATAACGAGTTGCGCAGATTACTGTACCATTAGCCTTAGCACGTGGGTCACGTGCCTTAGAGATTGCCAATTTCTCCATGATGGCTTTGGTCATACCCATTGTGTTTACAGGATAAGCAGCCTTATCTGTTGACAAAACAACTACACGCTTTACACCATTTCGTACAGCAGCTTCCAGAACATTTTCAGAACCTAGAATATTGGTACGAACAGCCTGCATAGGATAGAATTCACATGAAGGCACCTGCTTCAATGCTGCAGCAGAGAAGACATAGTCAACACCATCCATTGCATTATTAATGCTCTCAAAATCACGAACATCACCAATGATAAAGTTTACCTTTGGATTATTCAGCTGATGACGCATATCATCTTGCTTTTTTTCGTCACGAGAGAAGATTCTAATTTCCTTGAAATCTTCATTAATAAAACGCTTAAGTACTGCATTACCAAATGAACCAGTACCACCTGTAATCATCAGGGTTTTACCAGAAAATTCTGACATAATTTCTTATATTAAATGCTTATTTTATTTTTCTAAATACAAAGTATCCGTTTCAGGATTAAACTTTCAATTCTTCTGAATGAAAATTACTGTCCCTGATTCAAGGCTTTCAAGATTATGCCAAGCACCTTTTGGAACTATATAAATTTTCATTCCATCAGAACTAAGTACATTCTGATTTATAATTCTACCACCATTATCGTAGAGATTCATGCGTACACTACCACGAAGAAGCACTATAACTTTATCAGTAGTGGGATGTTTGTGAATTGTAAGCTTAGCCTCTGGTTCTATAGCATTGAGCATCTTCTGTGATATGTCATTCTCAGAATCGCGTAAGTCATAGTGCATTCTATGACGTTCGGTCTGCTTCGCTAGGGCAGTAAGTTTATCGAGAAATTCTGTGTCAAATAATATATATTATCCGTAATATTGTTTATACCATTCCGAGAATTTGCGTAAACCTTCACGTATTGGAGTATTTGGTTTATATCCGAAATCTTGCTCAAGTGGTGTAGTGTCTGCAAATGTGACAGGCACATCACCAGGCTGCATAGGCACAAGTTTCTTGTGAGCCTCAAAATCATAATCTGATGGTAATACACCTGCACGGATTAACTCCTCTTGCAGAATTGTTACGAAATCAAGGAGATTCTCTGGTGAGTTGTTACCGATATTATAAACCTTATATGGTGGGATTGGTAATCCATCCTCACCATTGGCTTTCTCAGGTGCATGTTGCATGACTCGAACTACACCTTCTACAATGTCATCAACGTACGTGAAGTCGCGCTTGCAGTTGCCATAGTTAAAGATCTGAATGGTTTTGCCCTCACGCAACTTGTTGGTGAAGCCAAAGTACGCCATATCAGGACGTCCGGCAGGGCCGTAAACGGTGAAGAAGCGGAGTCCTGTAGAAGGGATGTTGTAGAGCTTGGAATAAGCGTGAGCCATGAGCTCATTGCTCTTCTTGGTAGCGGCATAAAGTGAGACAGGATTGTCTACTTTGTCATCAGTGCTGTAAGGAACTTTCTTATTGCTGCCATATACGCTTGATGATGATGCATAAACCAAGTGCTCTACCTCGTGGTGGCGGCATGCCTCAAGAATGTTGTAGAAACCGATGAGGTTACTCTGGATGTAAGCATCAGGATTGGTAATGGAGTAGCGGACGCCTGCTTGTGCAGCAAGATTGACTACAACCGTAGGTTTGTAATCATCAAAGATTTGATCAATGAGAGCCTTATCAGCCAAATCGCCCTTTATGAATTTCCAAGAGCCACCTAGGGATTCAATCTCTTTCAGGCGCTCATGTTTGATGTTCACGTCATAGTATTCGTTCATGTTGTCGAGACCTATGACGTGGATATCTTTATTTTCTGAAAGCAAGCGTTTTGCAAGGTTGCTGCCAATGAAGCCTGCTGCACCTGTTACTAATATTGTATTGCCTTCTAGATTTACGTTATATTCAACCATGTGTTAAACTCGAATTTGAGAGTTGGGGTATTTTTATTTGCCGTACTTTTCAACGGCTTCGTAATATGTATCGAGAGAGCCTATATCGAAACGACCGGCACTCATTTTCCAAGCATGCATTTCGGTATTGTCAACCATATAGTAAGCCAAGTTACCTGGAGCATCTTTGCCACGTCCGTTCCCAACTGAATACTTCACTAGTTCTAGATCCTTCTCCAAGTACACATAGAATGGAGGTACAGCCCAATGTGACTTTGGCTCTTGTGGTTTTTCTTCTATATTGAGTACGTGCATGTTGTCGTCTACTACAATGACTCCTGTGCGTTGGAGTTTCTCTATAGATGGTTGCTCATGACACATGATGCAGCTGGTATTCTTTGATTTTTCTTGTCTCGAATTAGAGATTTTTATTCCTCAACAAATTTTGCACCATCATCAGGGCAAACACGGTAAGGTGAGAATATGTGATATTGGAAATTGGCCATGTTAGTTTATAGTTTGTTTTTGGAAATCCTTAGTCGCGCTGGAAGATGTCACGTGTGTAAACCTTGTCCTTCACGTCATCCAATGCGGTATCATAGCGATTAGCAATGATAGCATTGCTGAGTTTCTTGAATTCATCAAGGTTGTTGACAATCTTAGAGCCGAAGAATGTTTCACCATCAGTAAGTGTTGGCTCGTAGATGATGATGTTGGCACCCTTTGCCTTTACGCGCTTCATGATGCCCTGAATGGCACTCTGGCGGAAGTTGTCAGAATTTGACTTCATAGTAAGGCGGAATACACCGACTGTAACTTCCTTCTCTGAAGATTCATTCCAGTCGCTATTGGCGGTATAGTAACCGGCTTTACGAAGAACTTCATCAGCAATAAAGTCCTTACGCGTGCGGTTTGACTCCACGATAGCGCTCATCATGTTTTGAGGAACGTCTGCATAGTTAGCCAACAACTGCTTTGTATCTTTTGGCAAGCAGTAGCCACCATAACCGAATGAAGGATTGTTATAATGTGTGCCAATGCGAGGATCAAGACCTACACCAGATATGATTGCTTGTGAATCCAAGCCCTTTACTTCAGCATAGGTATCTAACTCATTGAAATAAGATACGCGAAGAGCAAGATATGTGTTGGCAAATAGCTTAACAGCCTCTGCTTCAGTCATACCCATGATAAGGGTATCAATATTTTCCTTAATTGCGCCTTCCTGAAGGAGTGCGGCAAATGTTTTTGCATTTTTCTCAGCGTCAGCATTACTGATTGCCTCAATAGATGCATTTTCCTCATCCCACTTCTTATTGCGATCAGCCGGCAATATCTTTGGATAGCCAACAATGATACGAGATGGGTAGAGATTATCGTAAAGTGCCTTGCTCTCGCGAAGGAACTCTGGAGAGAAAAGCAAATTGAACTTCTTGCCCTTGAGTGAAGGATCGGTCAAGAACTTGAGCGCATACTTCACGTAAAGTGAACGGCAATATCCTACAGGAATAGTAGATTTGATTACTATCACTGCACCAGGATTCACACTCAAAACGAGGTCGATCACGTCCTCGATATGATGTGTATCGAAAAAGTTTTTCTGTGGGTCATAGTTAGTTGGAGCAGCGATTACTACATAATCTGCATCCTTGTAAGCTGCGGCACCATCGAGAGTTGCTGTGAGGTTAAGATCCTTTTCAGCAAGATACTTCTCGATATAATCGTCCTGGATTGGAGAAATCTTATTATTCAGTTTTTCCACCTTTTCGGGAATTACATCCACGGTGGTTACATGATGATGTTGTGATAGCAGCGTCGCTATGCTCAGCCCCACATAGCCCGTACCGGCTACGGCAATCTTAATGTCTTTAAAATCACGCATATTTTGTTTGATTTAATTATTTTTTACCTCCATGCTTCTCTCCATATCCGTAACCATAACCGTAACGTTTTCCATAACCATAATACTTGCCATATTTTCCATAGCCATAGTAATAACCATACTTCCTACTGTTCAGATCCAAACCATTGACAGCAATACAGAGATTAGGCAATTTGTTATTTTCAGCCAATTCATTAATCAAAGTAAACTCTGCCTTATGGGTATAATCAGCACGACATACATATACGGATAAATCTGCGACACGTCCTATAAGTAAAGTATCGGTTACCATACCCACCGGCGCTGTATCCAATATCACATAATCAAAATTCGCCTTCAATGTTTCAATAGCTTTCTCTAACCCTCCACGAGCCAATAATTCTGTCGGATTAGGTGGAACTGTACCACCGGGAAGAATAAACAGATTCTTGTTTATATCAGAAGGCTGCACAAAATCCATTAAATTCGCAGTTGTGTTTGTCAGATATTGAGTAATACCATGTTCCTTTTTAGGTATATTGAAGACTTTATTCAACCCCGGTTTACGAATATCCAGTCCTACTATCACCACTTTCTTCCCTAATAAAGAAAGACTTATTGCTAAATTAGCAGATATGAAAGACTTACCTTCACCACTGATAGTAGAAGTTACCAGAATTACATTCTTACCATTCTCAAGCATAAACTGGAGATTAGTACGGACATTCCGGAAAGTCTCACTCATCAGATTATTCTGATTCTCAAATACCGCTATAGAACCAGTCTTTTCATCTGCTAACGGAATATCACCAACAACAGGTAGTGAAGTCAATTTCTCAACGTCAGCACGACCTTCAATCTTGAATTTTGTCAAACCTATCAGATAAATAACTCCTACCGGAAGTCCCACACCTAAGACTAAAGCAGCCAAATAAACTATCGTCTTCTTGGGAGAAATCGGATTGTCATCTGCTAACGCTTCATCAATAATCTTCGCGTTATTGGCTGTAGCCGCCAAAGTGATGGCATTCTCCTCACGTTTTTGAAGCAACATCAGATACAAACCCGATTTAATCTCTTGCTGGCGGGCAATGCTCACAAATTGGCGTTCCTGAGTGGGCGCATCATTGATACGGCGGGAATAACGGCTTGCTTCACGAGCCAGATCTTCTTTGGTAATCTGCAATCCTTTCAATGTAGCATCTAAGGTAGCTTGCACATTGGTTCTCATTGCACGAATACTGGTATCCAGATTGATTATGGTCGGATTATTCTCCGTCGAAGTACGCAACAGACGTTTCCTTTCAACCAGCATTTGATTATAACGGTCTATCGCACCGGCTGATGCTGCATCCTGTAAGCCGATATTACTCGGTAATACTTCATATTCATTACCTTTCATATAGCGTTGCAAGTCCATCACCAGATTTATCTGAGTCTGATTTTCCACGCGTTTCTTTTCATATTCAGCATTGCCTGTCAAGGCTATCTGTGCTTCACTGCTCAAATCAGTAATCCCCGCACTACGTTTGAAGTTCTCCAAATCCTGTTCTGTACTGCCTAATTCTTTAGAAATAATACCAATACGTTCGTCAATAAATTCAGCAGTTTTCTGAGCCACCTCATTCTTGTCATTATTGGCATTGATATTATACATTTCAAGCAGTTTATTGATATAATCTCTACCACGCCGGGTATTTGTATTTTCCAATGAAATAACAACTACAGAAGTAGTCTTTGAAGTGGGGGCTATTGACAAAGAGTTAACATATCCTTTCGACACAGAAAAAGGCCTGTTAATGAAAGCTGTGATATGACGTTCTTTTGTTATATTTTCCGGACGAACTGCTGACAAGGTATCGTTATTTGCGAAAAAAGCAACCGTACCCTCATCTGTCGGAAATACAGCGGGCAATTTATCAAACTGTTTCCGGTACTCTTTTTCGCCTACTGTAATTTGTACCCCCAACGCACCCGTTGGTTGAAGAATCATATTTATTTCCATTCTACCCGGAAGTTTATCCGCTTCCTGATGAGTCAGACTCACTAAAACAGGAGATGTATGATAAAGCTCTTTGCTTGGAAATTCGTCTTCATCCATATAAGTCACGAACAGTCCCAGATTGTTTACCACCTCTCTGGCCAAAGACTTTGAACGAAGTACTTCGATTTCATTATCTACATTGCTAGATGAAGAGACGAAACCATCCAATCCCATCTTTTCTAATTCGGAAGACATATTTGCACCACCACCTTTCTTTTCGTCCTTAATAAGGACAGTGGCAGTAATATTATATATAGGTGTTGTCAGACGTAGGTATCCCCATGCACAAGCAATACAAATAATTATCGATACTACAAACCAAGGCCAATGAATCAGATAACGGAAAAGAAGTTCCTGAATATTAACCTGTTCTTCAGACTGTTCCCCTAATTTATCTTTTCTTTCATCAATCATACAATGCTATTATCTGAAAATTGTTACTAATAAACTTGCCAATGACACTAAAATAGAAGTAGCGGAGAACCAGAGGCTTGTACTGTTACCAATATCCGAGTTGCGTGCTTTTGCCTTGTTCGGAGTCACATAAACGATATCGTTCTGCTGCAACCAGTAATAGGGAGAAAGAATGGTCTCCGCACTGTTCAAATCCAGTGTTATAATTTCCTGTTTGCCATCAGCACTTTCACGAATCAGCTTTACATTGTCGCGAACTCCCCAAACCGTCATGTCACCCGCCATAGCAAGCGCTTCCAACAAATTCACTTTCTCGTTACTGATGGTAAAAGTTCCCGGACGGGCAACCTCACCCAATACGGAGATTTTATAGTTTACCATACGGACAGTGACTATCGGCGTTTCTTTGATATAAGGTTTCAGTTTCTCCACAATCAGTTGTTCCGCCTCTTTCTTGGTTAAGCCACCTACCCTCAACTCACCTAGTACCGGAAAATTTATTTTTCCCTCGTTATCTACGAGATATTGCTGCAATATCGGTTGGGAGGTTGTACTGGTTATAGCTACATTATTTTGAGTAGCTACCGTAAGGTTAAACGGAACAGCCAATTCCGGGCTGGTACATGACACTACAATAGTAAGCAGATCTTTAGGCATTATCTTTGCATCATATAGATTTTCCTGTTGAGCAGTCTGTTCTACAACTTTTGCATCTTGTAAATAAGGAACTTTCTTATACGACTGGCAGGAAGCGAACAGCAATATCGCAACTAAACAGGGAAATACCCCCCTCCCCTTTCTACTTACTCTACTTGCACAAATACAAAACAAATTATTCATAAATTTCTCAAGTTTATTATTCTTTATCCAGCACCTCAAATTTCGAATTCTTCGATTTGAACTCCGGAACAACTTTTTTCATCAATCTGACCGTGTCCATAATCCGCACAGCACGGGACAACTTCTCAAACTCCGCATATATATCAAGAATATCAGCATATTCATACCGACGTACTTTAGCTATCATAATTTTTTTATTCTCGGTAGGAATCGTATTTTCTTTATCACTCAGCACTTCTTCATAGAGTTTCTCACCCGGTCGCAAGCCAGTAAATTCAATCTTTATATCTTCATCTGGGCGATAACCCGCCAATTCAATCATACGGGTAGCCAAGTCGACAATCTTAACGGCCTTGCCCATTTCAAAGACAAAGATTTCATTACCCTCTCCCATTGTAACAGCCTCCATAACCAAACGACAAGCTTCGGGAATCGTCATAAAAAAACGAATAATATCAGGGTGAGTCACTGTGACAGGACCACCGTTCTCAATCTGTTCCTTGAAGCGCGGGATTACAGAACCGTTACTGCCTAATACGTTTCCAAAACGTGTAGTAATGAATTTAGTATGTCCTTTTATCTTTCCCTCACGGATAGCACACCCCAAGCTCTGTACATAGATTTCCGCCAAACGTTTGGAACATCCCATCACATTAGTCGGGTTCACAGCTTTGTCGGTAGAAACCATTATCATTTTTTCTGCACCATACTCCACCGCCATATCGGCGACCTGACGCGAACCCGTGACATTGACAAGTACAGCTTCGCAAGGATTTTCTTCCATTAAAGGAACATGTTTATAAGCAGCGGCGTGGAAGACAATTTGAGGATGATAAAGTTCGAATACCATACGCACACGTTCTTTCACACGTACATCACCAATCACCGGAACAAAATCGATAGCAGGATAATTTTTCTCAAATTCCAAACGGACATTATGCAAAGGAGTCTCTGCAGAGTCAAACATGATGAGTTTTTGAATACCCATTTGCACCAATTGACGGCAAAGCTCGCTACCGATACTACCTGCAGCACCGGTCACTAATACAACTTTTCCTCTGAATTCTTCTGCGACCTGACTAAGGTTTATATTGATTTCAGCACGTCCCAATAAATCTTCAATTTTAATAGGACGTATCCACTGATGAAAGTTCCCGTCAGAATCCGCTTCACTGATAGTAGGAGCAATAAAAGTCTTGACAGCATTACTTTTACAATACTCTAAAAGGCGGTTCTCCTCCAGACGGGTATCTTCATAACGAGCAAATAAAATGCCATGAATACCATGTTTTTTTATGACATAATTAAAGTCTTCTTCTGTTTCAAAATAATAAATAGGAAGATCTGCCAATCGACGTCTACGATTATTTTTACCATAAATATAAAAACCTACAACCTTATAATGCGCACTATCTCGAAGACGAAGTTTTAAGGCTACACTTTTTTCATCAATCCCATAAATAAGAATACGAGTATTCTTTTTATTTACCCAATCCAATAAAAAATCATATATGATTATAAGAGATACACGAAAAACAGTTAATGTTACCAGAGTTAATAAACCATCAAACAAAAGATAAGATATCCTATAATTATCCGGTAATTCAGTCTCATAGATTACCCAATACGCAATAACCGACAAACAGGCTATCTTGAATAATACGGCACACATAATACGCCATAACTCTCGTGCTTGAGAGAAACGGATCGTATTTCGATAAGTATGGAATAATAAGGCTCCTGCAACACTTGACACCAAAGACACGCAAATAAATTTGCAAAGTATCCAGTCACTCATCGGGACGTATGCCATGTAGTGAATTACAGCATAGGCGAGTAATGAACATAAAACAGACAGTGCTGTGTCAATCCCAAGAATAGCCCAATAGCTGAAATAGTTTTTACGAGCATATTGTACTATGCCCTTCAATGTTTTTTCCATTGTAGTATAAATGAATAAAATAATGTATCAGAAATACAAGTACATATTCAAAATCTAACCGGTTCTACATATCCTACCGGCATATCAGCACAAGCACATCCTAACATATTAAGCCTAACAGCTATCTTGCTTTTGCCGTCTACTGTAACAAGTTCACCCACAAGTCCGGTTAAAGGACCTTTAATGACGCGAACTTTTTCACCACGTGCCAAGGGAGCACTGTTCATGGAAATGACATCTTTTGAATAATCAAGCATAAATCGGAAACGAGCCATCTGCTCATCAGGAATGATAGTCGGACTGCTCTCACCTCGCATTACCATATACCGACTTACTGTAGAAAAGGAAAGAACTTCTTTACGTTCTTTTGCATCAACGTGTACGAATACCATCATTGGAAGCAATACAGACTCGACCATCTTGCGTCGGTCACTCCATTGATGAAGTTCCTGCTGAACCGGAACGAAATTCTCAATCCCCATTTTATTTAAACGCTCGGCTACTTTCTTCTCGTGATGCATGCGAACCAAAGCGACATGCCAACGTTTTGAGTATGCTACGCCTTCCCCTGTCCCATTACTAGGCCCAGCATTTGCTGATTTTTGTTTCGTTAAAATCATATTTTTTTACCCCATGTATATCTGTTACTTCTTAGGTAACAGGCAGTATATACACAAGACACACACAACAATGAAAAAGGGAAATTACACTGATATACAGGGTGTAAAAGAAGGGGGCCTGATATTCAACGAGAAGATTTCTTGATTTCGGGCAATAAAAAATCATTGAGCATGAAAAAAGAGATTTCATGTTCAAATACTTTTTTGCCCTATGTTTCAGATAAAACGAAAAAAAAATGGGAAAATATTTGTTTACTATCTTAAAATATGTCTATCTTTGCGTCAAATTTAATTCTGTTACCTAAGAAGTAACAGATACACTTTAATTCTGATTATTAACTCATTACATCTTTTTATTTACCTACATAACAATTCTTTATGTAAGATAAATTCCCTTTATTTACCTCTGTACGTTCTTTAAGCTCGAAGCCTTTCAGGTAGATTTGTGTGGTTTTTATAGATTTGTGTCCCAATGATTCACTAATCATTTCAATCGGCACTCCGCGATATTTGGCTGTCGTTGCCCAAGAATGACGGAGCGTGTAGGAAGTGACAGGAGAATTCAAACGGAGAGCCCGAGCCAGATCCTTCAAACAATTATTAAATCGACGAAGAGCACTCTGGTATTCACGGTAAGCTCCTTCATCCTTACGTTTCTTATCACCGGACAGGATATCAAACAGATAGTCCGGACAATCAGGGCGGGAAGGCTGACTGTTGCGAAGCCGGTGAATCATCTCCTTCGCGGTATCCAGCACTTCCACACTGATCGGAGTTTTCGTCTTGACACGGTTGTACCGCAACACGTTCCGGTCCAAAGCTGACTTTTCCAAATGAGCCAAGTCGGCAAACGACATTCCGCAAAACTGGAACATCAGAGCGGCAATAGCCTGTGTATGGCGTAAACGTTCCGATTGGGGGTCTTCATAAAGCAGCTTCCGCAACTCGGCAACAGGAAGGGCCTTCTTCTGACGAACATCCACACCCGTATAGACATCGTGAAACAGGCGGGGGACGTAAGGAGCACTACCCGCTTCCACTCCCCGATTGTAGATACTGCGAAGCATACGCATATACGTGGAAACGGTGTTGGGCTTCAACCCACATTCATAAAGATACTGTCCGTAACGTCGTAAACGTTCCCGGGTTACTTGCCTGAACGACACATTGAACGTGCCGCAGAACAGGCTGAAAGAAAGGAGGGCATTTTTGTAGACATGCGCCGTAGAATAACGCCCTTCCTTTCGCAAACGACCGATGTAGATCTCTCCACACCGGCTAAATCCATTTTTACTCATCATTTGCATCACTAGTTATTTTATAATATATACCATTTGGCATGCAGCAAAAAAACAAATCTTTTTGCAGGTTCGTTGCACGCTTGCCAAAGTATAATTTATTATTTAAATTATTTAACCATTGCAAAAATTAGCAAACTATGGCAAAGAAAAAAACAAATCAACAAGAGAAAAAAGTACAAGTAAAAAAGAAGGTCCAAAAACGGAAAAAGAACACTAGAAGACATGTGAAAGGGGAAATCATCAGTTGGGAGGAACTCGAAAACAGGACAGGATTAACCGGAGATGAAACGGAACTTCTCACTGTTTATTTGCACAAATTCGAAAGAGGGGAAGTACACGTCAGATGCTCTAAAAAACTAAAAGACTTAGCTGAATATATCTACGAAACGGAGAGCTTATATATAGCTAAACATGGCGGGTTTAAATTGTTAGAAATTAGTAGTATAGAAACAAAGTTATGTAACATCAGGCAAGAGGAACGAGAACGAAAAGAAGAGGAAGAAAAACAAGTAAAAAAGAGAGTAGAGAATAAGCGTTGACAAAAATAATTGTGCAGAAGAAACAAAAGATATACTTTCGCAGCCGTTTCTAGCCGACTAAAGACAACGTATATCTATCTTCAAAAATAGTGACGCTATAACAATTAAACAGTATCACTATAATGAAAGGATAGCGACCCTATAATAATCATATACAGTCACTATCCTGAAGGGGAGATTTTATTCGTAAAAAAACAAATATTAAAAAAAACAGAAGAAAAAAGATGAAAAGAAAAATAGACAAAAGTAAGTTAGAAGCCTGCAAGTTAGTATGGAAAAAACGTATTGCCGCCGAAAAGGGTATTTCGGAAAAATGCGCAGAAAAAACTGTGCAAAGCTGTATAGAGCTTATTGAACGAATGTTATATGGAAATGCCATGATTGCTTTCCATAAGCAAGACGGCACATTCTGTATGGAACAAGGAACCTTGGTTGGATATGAAAAAGATTTTCACCGGGAGTTCAAGATCACTTCCCGACAGATGTCTGTGGTCTACTGGAGTATGGAGCAACACGCGTGGAGACGGTTTATGATCGGAAACCTGTTGGAATGGAAAGCGATTGTATAACATTTAATAAAAAATATTGAACTATGAGTATGATTAATAAAGGAATCCCCTATTTCCCCACACCTGCAAATTTTTTCGACGAAGAAATAATGGAACTGTTAGAAGCTAAATTCGGAATCTTATCCTCTTATATTGTCATGAGACTACTCTGCAAAATCTATAAAGAAGGGTATTATATTTCTTGGGGAAAAGAACAGAGTCTTATCTTCGTCCGTAAAGTAGGCGGAGGTATTAAAGAGGAAGTAATGGAGAAAATTATAGAGTTACTGCTGGAAAAGGAATTTTTCAATAAAGATATTTATGAGAAATATGGGGTCCTGACCTCAGAGCAGATTCAGAAAGTCTGGCTGGAAGCTACTGTACGAAGAAAGATTGATTTCTCTAAATTACCTTATTTGTTGGAAGTCCGGCCAGGAAATGGTAAACAAAGAGGAGGCACGAATAAAAAAGATGCAGACATTTTTAAAGCTGACGCGGAGGTGAATCCGGAAAATGAGGACATTTCCGGACAAACTAAACCAAACCAAAATAAACTATCTTCTGAGGAGGAAGAAACAAGTAATGCTTCGTTTGAAATTCCGGGGTATGCTTACAATCAGACTACACACAACGTAACCGGACTGCTGGAAAGCCTGGAACGCCATAAAGTGACGGATCTGAAAGAAAAGCAGGCAATTATGAAGTTGTCGGATTACGGTAGGAAAGGCACGCAGATATGGAGGCTGTTCAGCAATACGACGTGGGGCAAGATCGGGGCACCGGGAAAGTATATCATTGCCGCATTGACCAACAAGCAGAAATAAACGCCGAATGATAAAAAAAGGTACGAAAAAATCTGTGCTATTCACAAATTCTTCGTACCTTTACGCTCCGGTAAAACAAGTTCTATCCACATAAAATATAACAAAATGGAAAACAGAAGTTTAGTAACCATTGCCGAACATTCTAAAGAAAAAATCCTCTACATGCTCGAAATGGCGAAGCAGTTTGAAATGAACCCCAACCGCCGGTTATTGCAAGGAAAGGTAGTAGCAACCCTGTTCTTCGAACCTTCTACCCGCACCCGCCTGAGTTTTGAAACAGCCGCCAATCGTCTAGGAGCACGTGTGATCGGATTTTCCGACCCCAAAGCTACCAGCTCGTCAAAGGGGGAAACACTAAAAGACACGATTATGATGGTGAGCAATTATGCAGATATTATCGTCATGCGTCACTATCTGGAAGGAGCTGCCCGCTATGCAAGTGAAGTCGCTCCTGTGCCCATTGTCAATGCCGGAGACGGAGCGAACCAACATCCGTCACAGACAATGCTCGATCTATACTCTATCTACAAAACGCAAGGCACGCTGGAAAACCTGAATATTTTCCTGGTAGGTGACTTGAAATACGGGCGTACCGTGCACTCCCTGTTAATGGCAATGCGGCACTTCAACCCCACTTTCCACTTCATCGCTCCCGATGAACTGAAAATGCCGGAAGAATACAAACTCTATTGTAAAACGCACCAGATAAAATATGTGGAACACACGGATTTCAGCGAAGAAATCATTGCAGATGCAGATATCCTGTATATGACCCGTGTGCAACGTGAACGCTTCACCGACCTAATGGAATATGAACGGGTGAAAAACGTTTATATCCTGCGCAACAAGATGTTGGAAAATACCCGCCCGAACCTGCGCATTCTGCATCCGCTACCCCGTGTCAACGAGATTGCATACGATGTGGACGATAACCCGAAGGCATATTATTTCCAACAGGCACAAAATGGTCTGTATGCCCGTGAAGCCATTCTTTGCGACGTATTAGGTATCACATTAGAGGACGTTAAAAACGATATTTTATTATGAGCGAAAATAAACAAGCATTGCAAGTAGCCGCCCTGAAAAACGGGACAGTGATTGACCATATCCCTTCTGAAAAGCTCTTTACCGTAGTGCAACTGCTCGGCGTGGAGCAAATGACAAGCAATATCACTATCGGTTTCAACCTCGACAGCAAGAAGCTGGGAAAGAAGGGGATTATCAAGATCGCGGACAAGTTTTTCTGCGATGAAGAAATCAACCGTATTTCGGTTGTGGCTCCGAATGTGAAACTGAACATTATCCGCGACTACGAGGTAGTGGAAAAGAAAGAAGTAAGAATGCCGGATGAACTTCGCGGAATCGTGAAATGCGCGAACCCGAAATGTATCACGAACAATGAGCCAATGGCTACGTTATTCCATGTGACGGACAAGGATAATTGCATCGTAAAATGCCATTATTGCGAGAAGGAACAGAAACGTGAGGAAATCACCATTCTTTAATTTTCATTTTTCCAATAAAGAAGTGAAACAGGACTGGAAACCAGGAACGATGATTTATCCGCTGCCGGCTGTGCTGGTCAGTTGCGGAAAAGAAGAAAGTGAATATAATATTATCACTGTAGCATGGACGGGTACGATTTGCACAAACCCGCCCATGTGCTATATATCCGTACGCCCGGAACGACATTCTTATGAGATTATCAAGCGGAATATGGAGTTTGTCATTAATCTGACGACAAAAGACATGGCTTTCGCCACCGACTGGTGCGGAGTTCGTTCAGGACGCGATTATCATAAGTTTGACGAGATGAAGCTAACCCCGGGGCAGTGCACCGTAGTCAGTGCGCCTTTGATTGAGGAATCTCCCCTCTGCATCGAATGCCGCGTAAAAGAGATCGTATCTCTCGGTTCGCATGATATGTTTATAGCAGATGTAGTAAATGTACGTGCCGACGACCGGAATCTGAATCCTGAGACTGGGAAGCTCGAACTGGCGGAAGCTAATCCTCTGGTATATGTTCATGGAGGATACTATGGTCTGGGAGAAAAAATCGGAAAATTCGGTTGGAGTGTTGAAAAGAAAAAATCATAAAGACAAAGGATTGTATAACCATGAATATGCTGCGTAAAATACTATTTTTCGGTTTGATGACGGTAGCCGGTACGGTTTTCGGACAGAATCGGAATACCGCAGACAAGGTGGACCGTCCCAATACGAAGAAAATAAACTTCGGTGTCAGGGCAGGGTTCAATTCCTCCATGTTTATGGTTTCCGAGTTGAAAATCAAAGATGTGACTATCGACGAGGTGCAGAATAATTATAAAATCGGCTATTTCGGTGCTCTCTTCATGCGTATCAATATGAAGAAACATTATATCCAACCGGAAGTGTCATACAATGTAACCAAATGCGAGATTACATTCGATAAACTGGGTTCTCAACATCCGGCTATCGAGCCGGATTATGCTTCGGTTCAATCTGTATTGCACAGTATTGACTTTCCTGTTCTGTATGGCTATAACGTAGTGAAGAAAGGTCCTTACGGAATGTCTATCTTTGCCGGTCCCAAGCTCCGTTATTTATGGGGAAAGAAGAACGAAATAACTTTCAGCAATTTCGACCAGAAAGGTATCCATGAGAAACTCTATCCGTTTAATATAAGTGCAGTGATTGGCGTGGGAGTCAATATTTCCCGTATTTTCTTTGATTTCCGCTACGAGCAGGGAATTGGAAATATCTCCAAGTCTATTACCTATGACAATATCAACTCGGACGGCAGCACAGGAATCAGCCGGATTATATTCGACCGCCGCGACAGCGCCTTGAGTTTTTCGCTCGGTTTTATCTTCTGACCATTTTCTACTAAATTCCATTTTTGACTAACATTTTTCTTGTACTTCCTTCTTTCTTTATTTATTTTCATTAACTTTGTACGCTTAAAATAAGGTATCTCGAATTAGAAATTTAATCTTATTATAAAAGAATGAAAAGAGACGACTTAATTTTCGACATCATCGAAAAAGAGCACCAACGTCAGCTGAAAGGTATCGAGCTGATTGCATCTGAAAACTTTGTGAGTGACCAGGTAATGCAGGCAATGGGTTCTTGCCTGACTAACAAGTATGCAGAAGGTTATCCGGGCAAACGCTATTACGGAGGTTGTGAAGTTGTAGACCAGAGCGAACAAATCGCTATCGACCGCCTGAAAGAAATCTTCGGAGCCGAATGGGCAAACGTACAGCCGCATTCCGGAGCACAGGCTAACGCAGCCGTTTTTCTGGCTGTCCTGAATCCGGGCGACAAATTCATGGGATTGAATCTTGCACATGGCGGGCACCTTTCTCATGGTTCATTAGTAAATACTTCCGGTATTATCTATACTCCCTGCGAATATAATCTGAATAAGGAAACAGGACGCGTTGACTACGACCAAATGGAAGAAGTCGCTCTACGCGAAAAACCGAAAATGATCATTGGCGGCGGTTCCGCTTACTCTCGTGAATGGGACTACAAGCGTATGCGTGAAATCGCAGACAAAGTAGGTGCTATCCTGATGATCGACATGGCTCACCCTGCCGGTCTGATTGCTGCCGGAGTACTGGAAAACCCGGTTAAATATGCACATATCGTCACTTCTACTACACATAAAACACTTCGCGGGCCTCGTGGTGGTGTCATCATGATGGGCAAAGATTTCCCTAATCCTTGGGGAAAGAAAACTCCGAAGGGTGAAATCAAAATGATGTCTCAACTGCTGGATTCAGCTGTTTTCCCGGGTATCCAAGGCGGACCGCTGGAACACGTGATTGCTGCCAAAGCTGTGGCTTTCGGCGAAATCCTGCAACCTGAATTCAAGGAATATGCAAAACAAGTACAAAAGAATGCTGCCGTACTTGCACAGGCATTGATTGACCGTGGTTTTACGATCGTTTCCGGTGGCACTGACAATCACTCTATGCTGGTTGACTTGCGTAGCAAATACCCTGATTTGACAGGTAAAGTGGCAGAGAAAGCATTGGTTTCTGCTGATATTACCGTTAATAAGAATATGGTTCCGTTCGACAGCCGTTCGGCTTTCCAGACTTCCGGTATTCGTCTGGGGACTCCAGCTATTACAACTCGTGGTGCTAAGGAAGATCTGATGCTTGAAATCGCAGAAATGATTGAGACTGTGTTATCCAACGTAGACAATGAAGAGGTTATCGCACAAGTTCGTGCACGTGTCAATGAGACAATGAAGAAATATCCTCTTTTTGCTTATTAAGAGGCATACTTTATTTTAGGTCTGATATTCGGATTATCGGATACTGTAATTTATCAGGTCTGTTCTTTTCAAAAAGGACAGACCTCTTTTTGTATTTATTAACTTTGCTATCCGAACTATCTGTCAGGAATTTCGTTTTTCTTATTACAAAAAAAAGATATGGAATATCTCTTCAACAAAAACGAATTCAATCGTACGGTACGCCGGAAGAGATATAAAAAGGTGTACCGGACTCTATATACAAGCATCCCCGTCTTTCCCTATTGGTTTATAAGGAAAGACGGGGATTTACTCATTGAAGCAGGGATTCCTGCGGTCCGATTGTTTTTTTAGCTCAAACCTTCTATTTCTCCATCCACAATATCAATGTGCAACGCCTGCGGTTCTTTAGGAAGTCCCGGCATGCGGAGAATTTCTCCGGCTATCGCAACAATCATTTCAGCTCCGTTATTAATGACTATATCTTTGATATGGAACTCGAAATTATTCACTGCACCATAAATCTTAGGATCGGCAGAGAAAGAATATTGTGTTTTTGCAATACAAACCGGATAATGGGTAATTCCCATTTTTTCAATCAGTTTGATGCGGTTACGGGCAATGCTGCTGTATGTGATAACGCTTGCTCCATAAATATTGGTAGCTACCTTTTCAATCTTCTGCTGTATGCTGTCTTCTTCTTTGTAAGTATAACGCAGAGAACCGGACGGGTTATTTTCGATAGTATCTACCACCAGGCGAGCCATATCTACTGCGCCCTCTCCTCCTTCAGTGAATGCATTGTTGATAGCGAAACCTACGCCTAACTGCTCGCAATGCTCGCGCAACAGTTCCATTTCTTCATCTGTATCTGTAGCAAACTTATTGAAAGCTACAATCACTGTTTGACCGAAAGAACGAAGATTACGGACATGCTTGTCCAGATTGCGCAATCCTTCTTTCAATCCTTCCATATTCGGTTCTTTAATGCGGTCTAGACTGACACCACCATGCATTTTCAGTCCCTGTGCCGTAGCCACGATTACAGTCAGACGTGGTTGGAGTCCGCTCTTACGGCATTTGATATTGTAGAACTTCTCCGCACCGAGGTCAGCACCGAATCCGGCTTCCGTAATCACATAATCGCCGAATGACATAGCCAGCTTGGTTGCCAGAATAGAGTTACATCCGTGAGCTATATTAGCGAACGGACCGCCATGTACGAAAGCAGCGGTTCCTTCGGTCGTCTGCACTAAGTTGGGATGAATGGCGTCTTTCAACAGTACGGTGATAGCTCCCGCCACTCCCAAATCTTTGACTGTAAAAGGTTTATCATCGTATGTAAAGCCTAACAGGATATTTTCGATACGGCGGCGCAAGTCATCCACATCTTTAGAAAGGCAAAGGATAGCCATAATCTCCGACGCCGGAGTAATATCAAAACCGGATTCTTGAGTGATACCGTTTGATTTTGGCCCCAGACCTACGACAATACTACGCAAAGAACGGTCGTTCACATCGAGTACCCGGCGCCATAGGATTTCCTTCAGTCCGAAACCTTTCGCCTGATTCTGATAAAGATAATTATCAAGCAAAGCGGAAATCATGTTATGCGCAGAAGTGATAGCATGAAAGTCTCCGGTGAAATGAAGATTAATCTTTTCCATGGGGAGCACTTGGGCATATCCTCCTCCGGCCGCACCGCCTTTCATACCGAAACAGGGTCCGAGAGAGGGTTCACGTAAAGCAACGATAGCTTTCTTTCCAATTTTATTGAGTCCCAAAGCGAGACCGATAGATACAGTGGTTTTGCCGATACCCGCTTTTGTTGCTGTAATGGCAGTTACCAGGATGAGGTTACTTTTCTTCACCTTCTCCTCATCAATCAGTTGTTCGGGAATCTTTGCGATGTAGCGACCATAATTTTCTACTTCTTCACGAGGGATTCCGATACTTTCGGCAACTTGCTTTATCTTCTTCAATTCAATGCTGCGAGCAATTTCTATGTCTGATTTCATACAGGATATGATTAGTTTTATTTTGAAAGTGCAAAAGTAACAAATCTACGTGAAGCAACAAACTCTTTGCGTACAATAACTGTTGTTATTGGCATAACCTAAAACAACAACTTAATTATGGAATGGATTATCAATCAACTAAGGGTACACCCTGAACTTGCTATCTTCCTCACACTTTTCGCGGGATTCTGGCTGGGAAGACTGAAAATAGGGAAATTCTCTTTAGGTACAGTGACCAGCGTCCTTCTGGTAGGAGTATTGGTAGGACAATTGAACATTACAGTAGACGGTCCGTTAAAAGCCGTATTTTTTCTACTCTTTTTGTTTGCCGTTGGCTACAAGGTAGGTCCGCAATTCTTTCGCGGACTGAAAAAAGACGGACTGCCACAGGTGGGGTTCGCCGTATTGATGTGTATCGTCAGTCTGGTAGCACCATGGATACTTGCCAAGATTATGGGATATCATATCGGAGAGGCTGTCGGATTGCTGGCAGGCTCACAAACGATATCTGCCGTTATCGGCGTGGCAAGCGATACGATCAACCAGTTGGGCATCAGCGAAGCACAGAAGGCAACATATATTAATGCTATTCCTGTGTCTTATGCCGTCACTTATATTTTCGGTACGGCTGGTTCTGCCTGGATTCTGGCTTCTCTCGGTCCGAAGCTTCTCGGCGGATTGGATAAAGTAAAAGCTGATTGTAAAGAACTGGAATCTAAAATGGGGACTTCAGAAATGGATGAACCTGGATTCTCCCCTGCCCTTCGTCCGGTAGTGTTCCGTGCGTATAAGATCACAAATAAATGGTTTGGCAAAGGAAAAAAGGTGAGTGAACTGGAAAAGTATCTATCCGAACAGGAGAAGCTGTTATTTGTAGAACGAGTCCGACAACGGGGAGTTGTAAAAGAGGTCAAACCGGATATGCTTCTTCAGCCGGAGGATGAAATCGTACTAAGCGGACGACGCGAATTTGTGATTGGCGAAGAAGACTGGATCGGCCCGGAAGTGATCGATGCGCAACTACTGGACTTTCCGGCGGAAACTCTGCCGGTTATGGTGACACACCGGACTTTCGCCGGCGAAAAGGTATCGACAATCCGGGCACAGAAATTTATGCACGGGGTTAGTATCCGTAGTATCAAACGTGCGGGTATCAATGTCCCGGTACTTGCCCGGACAGTGGTGGACGCCGGTGATATTCTGGAACTTACCGGAATGAAACATGAGGTGGAAACTGCCGCTAAACAAATGGGATATGTTGATCGGCCGACGAATCAGACAGATATGATTTTTGTCGGACTCGGTATTCTGGTCGGTGGCCTTGTCGGTGCGTTGACTATGCATCTGGGAGGTGTCCCTATCAGTCTTTCCACCAGTGGAGGTGCATTGATTGCAGGACTGATATTCGGTTGGCTGCGCAGTAAACATCCTACTTTCGGAGGTATTCCCGAACCTTCACTCTGGGTATTGAATAATGTGGGATTGAACATGTTTATTGCAGTAGTCGGCATTGCCGCAGGTCCCAGTTTTGTAGCCGGATTTAAAGAGGTCGGTTTCAGCTTGTTCATTATCGGGGCATTGGCTACGGCCATTCCTCTTCTCAGCGGGTTACTAATGGGCAAATATCTGTTCAAATTCCACCCTGCACTGACATTAGGATGTACGGCGGGAGCACGTACTACCACTGCTGCATTGGGAGCTGTTCAGGATGCGGTGGAGAGTGAGACCCCGGCTTTAGGATATACCGTAACGTATGCTGTCGGCAACACACTGCTGATTATCTGGGGAGTATTTATCGTATTGCTGATGTAAACGTGAAACCAATACTTTTGACAACTTATTTACTATTCTAACTAATATAGATTTCATTATGGAAAAAAAAGACAATAGCCCGGCTATTACCAAAAGTTATGCCAGGAAAATGGAAACGATCAGTCCGTTCGAACTGAAAAACAAGCTTATTGACATGGCGGATGAGAGTGTAAAGAAGATAGCACATACCATGCTGAATGCAGGACGGGGTAATCCGAACTGGATTGCTACCGAACCACGTGAAGCTTTTTTCCTGTTGGGACAATTCGGACTTTGTGAATGTCGCCGGGCGTTTTCACTGGAAGAAGGAATCGCCGGTATCCCTCAAAAGGCAGGGATCGCTGCCCGTTTTGAGGCGTTCCTGAAAGATAATGAGAAGGCTCCCGGTGCCAATCTGCTGAAAGAGGGTTACAACTATATGCTAATGGAGCATGCTGCCGACCCGGACACACTGGTACATGAATGGGCGGAATCCGTCATCGGTGACCAGTATCCTGTGCCCGACCGTATTCTGTATTTTACGGAACAGATCGTACAGGATTATCTGGCACAAGAGATGTGTGACCGACGTCCGCCGAAAGGGACATTCGATTTGTTCGCCACCGAAGGAGGCACAGCCGCCATGTGTTATTTGTTCGATTCGCTGGAAGAGAATTTCCTGTTGAACCAGGGAGATTCTATTGCACTGATGATTCCGGTTTTCACTCCTTATATAGAGATCCCGCAGCTACGACGTTATCAATTTGACGTGACTGAAATATCCGCTGATCAGATGACAGCCGACGGATTACATACATGGCAATATAAGGATGAAGAGATTGACAAACTGAAAAATCCGCAGATTAAAGCGCTCTTCATTACGAATCCGAGCAATCCGCCCAGTTATGCGCTTAGCCCGGAGACTGCCGCACGGATTGTCAATATCGTGAAAAATGATAATCCGAACCTGATGATTATTACGGACGATGTGTATGGAACATTTATACCTCATTTCCGGTCATTAATGGCGGAATTGCCTCACAATACTCTTTGCGTTTATTCTTTCTCCAAATATTTCGGTGCAACAGGCTGGAGAAATGCCGTAATCGCGCTACACGAAGACAACATCTACGACAAAATGATTGCCCGCCTGTCGGAGGAGCAAAAAGCAATCTTGAACAAACGTTACTCCAGTATCGATTTGCATCCGGAAAAGCTGAAGTTTATTGACCGCATGGTGGCAGACAGCCGCCAGATCGCATTGAATCATACCGCAGGTCTTTCGCTGCCACAGCAGATGCAGATGAGCCTGTTCTCGCTTTTTGCTATTCTGGATAAGGAAAACCGTTACAAAACCAGAATGCAGGAAATCATTCACCGCCGCCTTCATGCATTATGGGACAATACGGGTTTCACACTGGTAGAAGACCCTCTACGTGCCGGATATTACTCGGAAATTGATATGCTGGTATGGGCGAAAAAATTCTATGGGGATGATTTTGTTGCTTATCTGCAAAAGACATATAATCCGTTGGATGTGGTCTTTCGCCTGGCAAATGAGACTTCGCTCGTATTGCTGAACGGCGGTGGCTTTGCCGGACCGAAATGGAGTGTCCGTGTATCACTTGCCAACTTGAACGAAGCTGATTATGTAAAAATCGGGCAGAGTATCAAGCGTGTACTGGAAGAGTATGCTAATGTATGGAAGGCTTCCATACGCTAAAAGGTATTTCCTCCCTCGTTCCTTTTTATGAATGAGGGAGGAAAGATACGAACTTTGCTCAATGTCATGTCTTTTGTTACTTGAAACGGGAAGTATCCACGTTAATTGCTACTTAAACGTATGTACAAATGTTGTCATCCCATTTTTAAAGAGTTTTTCTCTAAGAAAATATAACAGAAGCGAATAGTCAGGATGAAAATTTCTATCTTTGTCATAAATCAACCTTTACGAAGATGAAAAAACTGATTTTATTTCTTTCGCTGATATTATCGGTCGGTTTTGCATCCGCACAGTCAGAAATCCCTTCCGATAGTATTCGTCGTGCCCCCTCGGCTAATATTAAGGAGTTTGGCGGCTTTTTATTGGATATGGGATTGATGAATGTAGCTCCTCCCAAACTTCCTAAATTCAGCCTGGATGTGCCGAATATGAGTAAAGACTATAATCAACTGTTCCGTCTGAATACGGATGCCACATACTCACAAGGATTCTCTGATGCTTTTTCTCCTTCTGCCTTTTCCGGTTTCGGATACGGGTATGGCTGGGGGCTGTCGTCTTCTCCACAGTTCATGCAAATGGGATCTTTTAAGCTGAAAAACGGTATGAGGATTAATACGTACGGAGATTATGACAAAGACGGTTGGAGAGTGCCCAACCGAAGTGCCATGCCTTGGGAAAAGAATAATTTCCGGGGAGCATTCGAACTAAAATCCGCAAACGGTAATTTCGGTATACGGATTGAAGTACAGCAAGGGCGGAACGGTCCTTACTAATATATATGAAGGCTAGGTTTACTATTTGCCTGATTTAAAAGCCTTATCCGCAGCGTACATTGCATCCGCTATCCTATCACACCACTTATCAAACTCCAGATCAGGCGTTTGACTCTCAGGATGTGTAAGCATATAATGCACGGATTGTCTCAGACCGTCCACCATTGATACAGTACAGATAAAATCCGGGACAAGTCTCTTGATCTTCGAATTATCAAAAACGACTGTGGCAGCCTTGTCACCTAATAGTTCCCCTCTGAAATCATAAGTTTCTCCATGTCCGGCAAGAAAATCCGAAGCTACGTGTAACGCATTCAGCGGTTTTCCTAATGCATCGGCAATGGTTTCATAAATCTGATTCCAAGTCATACTTTCGTCGGTTGTGATATGGAAAGCATTCCCGATAGCATGAGGGTTTGCCATTAAACCGACATATCCTTTGGCAAAGTCCTTAGAATGTGTCAGTGTCCATAACGAACTTCCGTCACCGGGAATAATCACAGGCTTTCCGTCAAGGATACGCTTTAAGATCTGCCACAAAGATATTAATTCTGCCTTTGACTACCAACGTTGTATACAAATTACTGATTCTTGTACCTATATTACTGTTTTGCAAATATGATATAGATAAGATATTCTTAAAAGTTTTATCTTTGCCTATGATAAAACTGTAAGCCGTATGGATGAAATTACCAAAATTGAAACTATTGATCAGTACGACCAATTATTCGGACTGGAAACTTTGCACCCTTTAGTGAATGTGATCGACTTTTCAAAAGCGACAAAAACAGTAGAATACTATCACATGAATATCGGATTCTACTCTCTGTTTTTGAAAGACATTAATTGCGGAGACCTTAAATATGGGCGTAACTATTATGACTATCAGGAAGGAACGGTCGTCTGTATGGCCCCAGGTCAAGTGATTGGTATAGATAACCGGAAGAAAACTCCTCAACGTACAAAATCGATCGGGGTCTTGTTTCATCCCGACCTGATCCGGGGAACTTCTCTGGGACAGAATATCAAGAATTATTCCTTCTTTTCTTATGAAGTTAATGAAGCCTTGCATCTATCCGACCAGGAAAAAGAAATTGTAACGGACTGTATACATAAAATACAAATCGAACTGGAACATGCTATCGACAAGCATAGCAAACAACTTATTGTCCGCAATATCGAACTATTACTCGATTATTGTATGCGTTTCTATGAACGGCAGTTTATCACACGCAATCAGGTAAACAAAGACATTATCGTGCGGTTCGAACATCTATTGGATGAATATTTCCAAGGGCAGGTAGCACTGACCGAAGGGTTGCCTTCCGTGAAATATTTTGCAGACAAGGTATGCCTTTCTCCTAATTACTTCGGCGACCTGATAAAAAAAGAAACTGGTAAAACTGCGCAGGAATATATTCAGTGCCGTATCATTGAACTTGCCAAAGAACGAATATTGGAGGGTTCGCAAACGGTCAGCCAGATAGCTTATGAACTGGGATTCCAGTATCCTCAACACTTCAGCCGGCTATTTAAAAAACATGTCGGATATACACCGAATGAATATAAACAGCAGAACTAAGAACATACACCGGAGAGATCGTTAACGTCATGGGAGATAAAGTACTCAAAATAGGAACCGTGCATCAATGTAATTGTTGCCTGGGAAGTAAGACACTGCATCCGCTAGTCAGTGTCATCGACCTTTCGAAGGCTGACTTATCTCCTCATACGGACATTAAATTCGGATTCTATACGATTCTGTTGAGTGAATGTAAGTGTGAGGCCTATGCATACGGGCACCAATGTTGTGATTTCTCGGACGGAACTCTCGTTTGCCTGACTCCCGGAGAGTCAATCAGTATGAAGGAGAACAACAAGGAATTTCCTTCCAAGGGATGGATATTGGCCTTTCACCCCGACTTGATTTGCGGGACTCCGCTCGGACTCAATATACACAATTATACTTTCTTCTCTTATTGTCCGGAGGAAGCACTGCATCTCTCTCTACGCGAAAAACAGATTATTCTGGAGTTCCTGGAGAGGATTCGGCAAGAGCTTGAGCGCTGCATTGACCGACACAGCAAAAAAATCATTTCAAAATACATTGAACTTTTGCTGGATTATTGTACCCGCTTCTACGAACGCCAGTTTATCACACGTAGCGAAGTCAATAAAAAGGTGTTCAGAGAATTCAATCATCTGCTTGATAATCATTTCAATGTGAAAGTAAGCCTATCAACTGATGTGTTATCCGATGAATATTGTGCTAATCTCCTGCATTTATCGCCTGCATATTTTAATGATTTACTGAAATATGAAATAGGAAAAGAGTTCAAAGAGTATATCCAGTTCAAACGTTTCGAGATAGCCAAAGGATGGTTGGTAAATACGGATAAAACGCTCGGCCAGATTGCACAAGAACTAGGGTTCTCTAATTCACAGTATTTCAGCCGCTTATTCAAGAAAATCACAGGGTGTTCGCCAAATGAATTCAGAATGCCCAACTAAAATTATTTAGTTAACGGCAGAAATCCTTAATAAAAATAGAATCGGGAAATAAAACTCTTAATCAATGTTATAAAACATACTTTTTTTCTTGGATTATTTGCAGATTTCACAAAAGTGCGTACATTTGCAATGTGTTTTTCATAGTATTAGATTTAAGGTTAACAAAGGTTGGAGCAAGGCGTTGCTCCTTTTTTTATGTCTATACCTCACAGAAATCCTACAATCAGTTGTAGAAATCACTATTTTTTCAGTAGTTTTGCAGAAACTCTGATAATTTAATTCAAGAAACAAAATGAAGACAAAGCAAAAATATTATCATCTTATAAAACCAATCATCTTTGTGCTATTTCTATCTTTTAGCATGGCTTCGTGTGAAAAAGAAGATATTATTCCTGAATCGCCGGATATAGAAGATACAGAAAATCCTACGGATACTGATCCCAATGAAATTGTTCCTCCTATTGTACGGGCAAATAATGAGCAAACGATATTTATGTATCTCCCTTGGTCGAACAATCTGACTTCTAACTTCTATCAGAATATCAGTGACTTGGAGAGTGTAATCGAAAAGAATATACTAAAAAATGAACGTGTCATAGTATTTATGTGTACCGAAGCTACAGAAGCTACTCTTTTTGAACTCGTTTATGAAAACGGTAAAAGCGTGCGCAAGACCTATAAGCAGTATACTGATCCCGTATATACAACAGCCGAAGGAATTACATCTATCCTTAATGATGTTCGGGAATGTACACCAGCCCAACGTTACTCTATGATTATCGGTTGTCATGGTATGGGATGGATACCTGTATCAAATGCCCAATCACGCAGTAACCTTTGTGTCAACAAAATGCACTGGGAGTATGAGAATGTACCTATGACACGTTATTTCGGAGGATTATATCCCCAATATCAAACCGACATAACCACACTTGCTCAAGGTATCTCCAATGCCGGATTGAAAATGGAATATATACTTTTTGATGATTGTTACATGTCGACAGTAGAAGTTGCTTATGATCTTAAAAATGTGACTAATCATCTGATAGCGTCTACCTGTGAAATAATGGCGTACGGTATGCCATACGCAAAGATCGGACAGTATTTGATAGGAGAAATTAATTATGAAAAGATCTGTAATGGATTCGATGACTTTTATTCAAATTATGAGATGCCATGCGGCACTATCGCTGTCACGGATTGCGCAGAATTGGATCATTTGGCAGCTATAATGAAGGACATAAATAGCCAATATACATTTGATACGACATTAACCGGGTCACTGCAAAGATTAGACGGCTATTCTCCTGTTATATTCTTTGATTGCGGAGATTATGTATCAAAGTTATGTTCCAACCAGGAATTACTGGCTCAATTCAACGAACAACTTAACCGCACTGTTCCATTCAAAAGAAATACAGATTATTTCTATTCTATGAGTAGAGGAAAGGTAAAAATAGAAACTTTCTCCGGTATCACCATTTCCGATCCCAGTACTAATGACCTCGCTTCCGCAAAAGAAAAAACAGCATGGTATGCAGCTACTCATTAAATCTATTAAAAGAGATATTTTCTAATTTGTAGATATTCAAGAACAACAGCTCTATACATCTTATAAAAAATCATGAGAAATATATTAATCATCGGTGCTAACGGATTCACCGGACGCCAATTACTGAAGGATTTATCTGTCCATAAACAATATAATGTGACCGGCTGTTCCCTGCACTCGGATATCTTTCCAGCTTTAGAGAATACAAAGAAGTATCGTTTCATTGAAGTTGATATACGGAATGAAGCGTCCGTAAAAGAGTTGTTCAAAGCAATTTGTCCGGATGTAGTTATCAACTGTTCCGCTTTATCTGTTCCCGATTATTGTGAAACACACCATGAAGAGGCTTACCTCATAAACGTTACCGCGGTAGAACAACTGGCACACCTTTGCAAAGAATACCAAAGCCGTTTCATCCATTTATCCACTGATTTCGTATTTGACGGAAAGATAAATGAGAGAACCGGACAGCTATATACAGAAGAAATACTCCCCGCTCCTGTCAACTATTACGGATTCACCAAATGGAAAGGAGAAGAAAAAGTTGCCGATATTTGTAGTAATTATGCCATTGCACGTGTAGAGATTGTGTATGGAAAAGCACTGCCCGGACAGCATGGAAATATCGTTCAATTAGTAATGAACCGTTTGAAAGCCGGACAAGAGATTCGTGTTGTATCCGACCAATGGCGCACGCCAACTTTTGTAGGAGATCTATCAGACGGGATACGACGCCTGATAGAAAATACGACCAACGGAATCTTTCATATCTGTGGTGACGAATGTTTGACTATTGCAGAAATAGCTTATCAGGTAGCAGACTACATGAAATTAAACCGCACGCTCATTCATCCTGTTACGACAGAAGAAATGCAAGAATCCACTCCCCGCCCGCGTTTTAGCGGAATGAGTATCGAGAAAGCACGAACAATACTCGGATACAATCCGCGAAAACTAAAGGAAGTCCTTCTGGATTGGAACAGCATATAATTATTGCATATTTATTTTGAAAATATACAAAAAGTTCATATCTTTGCACCAAAATTAAGAAGACCAATGATGAATCAGAGATTACAACTACATAACACTGCTTACTTTCTTGCGGAAATCCCCAATTTCTGTAAGTCATGTTGCGTGCATGTACATTGGTTCAGTGGATTCATCTAAATTCCCCTTTCTTTGATTATAGGAGCTACCTGCTGATTCACTCTGTTGCTCACAAGTAGCATTTATCCTGACTTTCAATAAGATAAATTATCTTTTTGGAGAATTATTCGTGTGGCTTATTCAAATGTATAACCTGACCTAAATATATACAATATGTTTTCTATTATATCTACCATGTTTCTAGGAATCGGAATCGGCTATGTATTGCGTAACTGGACTATTTTACAAAAGACAGAAAAGACGATTTCTCTTACAATATTCCTCTTACTCTTTATACTTGGCGTATCTATCGGCTCTAATAGTCTGATAGTAAACAATCTTGGTAAGTTCGGTAAACAAGCAATCATTCTTGCCATATCGGGTGTATTGGGAAGCTTGATTGCTGCCCGGCTGGTTTTACAACTATTCTTCAAGAAAGGAGGCGAACAATGAAAGGAAGTCTGATTGTAATATTATTCTTTTGTGTAGGCTGTATCATGGGAGCTCTCAATAAGTTTCAATTTGACACGCATACTATTTCTATGTACATACTATATGCGCTAATGCTTCAAGTAGGAGTTAGCATCGGTTCCAACAAAAATCTGAAAACAATCATTTCACACCTGCATCCCAAGATGTTACTAATTCCGTTGGGAACTATCATCGGAACATTATTATTCTCTGCTTTGGCAAGCATACTGGTAAGTCAATGGAGCGTGTTCGACTGTATGGCAGTAGGAAGCGGATTTGCCTACTATTCACTCTCTTCCATTCTTATCACCCAGTTCAAAGAACCGTCTATCGGACTGCAACTTGCCACAGAACTAGGCACAATCGCCCTACTGACTAATATCTTCCGTGAAATGATGGCACTTCTCGGCACTCCGCTTATCAAAAAGTATTTCGGGAAATTGGCTCCTATCTCTGCGGCAGGAGTCAATTCCATGGATGTATTATTGCCTTCTATCAGCAGATATTCGGGAAAAGAAATGATTCCGATTGCTATCCTACACGGCATTCTCATTGATATGAGTGTTCCGGTATTCGTTTCTTTCTTCTGCAAATTCTAAGAGCTTCAACGCCTAGCATCATCGGCTGCGAATACAAATCTGATATCGGCATAGGAGACCTCGTCTCCTAACGCCGCTTTTATTCCTGCCACTCCGGAATTCTCGTTCTTTTGCTGGTACCGACGAATCTTCTCTATCTTTTCTACAGCTACTACTTGCTCCAATTTAATCTTTCCCATACGAACATAATGTTCTAAGTGCGTAGCAATTGTTCCCGTCACCAAATCACGTGATTTAGCTATCTCCTCCATACTCATTCCCTTACAAAACATCTCATAGCTCATCTGTTTCGTATCTTTCTTCGGTTCCTTTTTTTCTCCCCTCTTACTTTTTTCCGGAAGAAATATCTCTTTGATTTCCGGTCGTTTCACTTGATTCTCCCTCATATACTTACGGACAATCCCCAAAATTTCAAGTCCATATTTCTCCACTCCTTTCGCTCCAAAATAAGGTACAGCTTCCAAAGCTTGCGGAGTATCCGGCAAAAGATTTACAATGCCCATTAATGCTTTCTGTTGCATAATGACATAAGCAGGCATATTGGTTTCACGCGTCTTTTCCGTTCTCCATTCCGATAAAGTGCGATAAAGCTCCGGATGCAGAATATCCGTAGGAACTTCTACTTTTACTTTTGTAAAACTACTACGTGTACGTTCTACCCGTTCTTTTCTCTCTCTCAATGTTTTAGCGGTAGAAGAAGGAGAAGAAGAAGAGTTGTCCTCAAGACTTAACATCACCTTAGCTTTCAATTTCAAATATTCAGCAACAATAAAAGGTTGCACACACATAGCTTTCAATAAGGACTCTTTAATCCACAATGCATCATCCAACGCTTGCAAACGTTCATTCAGCTGTTTCCTCAACTCCCTATTATCAAGAGGTATATTAGTCTTTGCAAACAAAACACGAATAGGTTCCAGCTCTTTATGAAAATACACCGCACCGGAACGAATCCGTTCCTGCAACTCCTGGTCCGAAGCATAATCTTCACTCTCATTAATCAAACGTGTATACTGATTGCGGAAACGGTGGGCAACTTCCACTATCTTTTCCTTAATATGAGGCTCCAATAGCTTATATTCGGTAAGTAATTTAGGGTAAAGTTTATACAAATCTTCATCCAGCATACGAAGCAACCGTTTATAAGCCTGCTCGAGGGAATAGAAGTTAAACAAATCACTCAACAAATCGAAGAAATAAGCCTTCTGCATATCACTTAGCTGCTTGTTTCCCGGTTTATTCCGTTCCACCTCTTTTGTGAAGTTATCAACCACACTGTCACTAATAATAGCCTCCTTACGCAATGGAGACTCCAATACCAAGCCCTCCAAAGTCTTACAACGACTCAAAGCTACATATGTCTGTCCATGCGCAAAGGAATTGCGTGCATCAATAATTGCACGTTCAAATGTCAATCCCTGACTCTTATGTATCGTGATAGCCCATGCCAATCGAATAGGATATTGACGGAATGTTCCTTCTATCACCTCAGTGATTTCCTTCGTTTCCTCATTTAACACATACTTATAGTTTCCCCATTCCTCCGGCAACAACAGAAAATCCTCCTCACTCCCTTTTTCTTTCACATATATCTCAGAATCATTAACGGCTACCACCTCTCCGATCATACCATTATAATACCGTTTTTCCAAAGAAACATCATTTTTGAGAAACATGATCTGGGCACCCTCTTTAATAGTGAGAATTTCATCTGCGGGATATGTATATTCAGGAAAAGTCCCCGTCACTTCAGCTCGAAAATGATAAGGCTTTCCCGGTAGAGAAGCCAATTCACGATCATTTACTTGCTGTGCTTGATTGTTATGTGTTGTCAAACGGATATATCCTTCTTCTTTAGGCGGTTGGAAGCCTTGCTGATATCGCCGATTCAACTCATTCAACACTTCATCATCTGCTTTGTTCTCACGTATTTTATTCAACAGAGAAAGAAAAAAAGTATCGTTCTGACGGTATACCTTTTCCAGTTCAATTGTCATATAGGTCGTTTCTCTCAATGCACGGCTGGCAAAAAAATAAGGCGTTTCGTAATAATTCCTCAACAAACTCCATTCGCTGTCCCTCACAACAGGAGCTAACTGCTGCAAATCTCCAATCATCAACAGTTGTACCCCTCCAAAAGGCTTTTCGCGATTGCGATAACGACGTAAAGTCGCATCTACTGCGTCTAGCAAATCCGCACGTACCATACTGATTTCATCAATCACTAATAAATCCATGCTTCGGATAATGTTACGTTTCTCTTGACTGTATCGGTATTGTATTTGCGCAGAGTTAAAAGTCGTTTCCGGCACAAATGGAGCAAAAGATATCTGGAAAAAAGAATGAATCGTCACCCCTCCGGCGTTAATTGCTGCAATACCCGTCGGAGCCAATACGACCATGCGTTTGGGGGTATGCTCTCTCAATCGTTTTAGAAATGTAGTTTTTCCGGTTCCGGCTTTTCCGGTAAGAAACAGGTGTGTGCCTGTATTTTCAATGAACTGCCAAGCAAGTTGTAGTTCAGGATTATTTTCCATGAAAGTATATTATTTTGTGCAAAGGTACGGAAAACTATATAGAGATTGAAATAAAAGTACTAAACTTTTCCGCATAAAATAGTCAAATGAGAATCAGACAAAAAGTCCCGGCTGTTTTTCCCGCTAGAAAGCAACCGGGACGACGGATCAAATTAGAGCACTAAGTGATGTGCTATTATGTCCGAAAACTACTTCGTATATTTGTTTTGCTTGAATATAAATAAAAATTCAAGACTATTTCCAACGCAAATATATATATATAAATGAAGGTGTGTCGTAATACACGATGCGCCTTCTTTTTTTTCATTGACTATAAAAATCGACTCATTTTTTTAAGCT
>ENA-UEYL01000475-UEYL01000475.1-human-gut-metagenome-genome-assembly--contig:-NODE-475-length-40959-cov-17.120591_pt1 | contig 40959 bp, 31 predicted proteins | sample MGYA00242941_ERZ507946 | MGnify/ENA primary metagenome ERZ507946 (study PRJEB26167, sample SAMN06115482) | human gut metagenome | host: Homo sapiens | place: China:Guizhou | collected 2015-03-11...
AACCTCCACCGAGTTGCCCCGATTAGAACCTGAATCTAACGCGTCTGCCAATTCCGCCATATCCGCATATTCTGTTGGTACGGATATTACTTTCTCAGTCAGGTTTCGTTATGGAATTCCAACCGTTTTTTCACGTTCAGAGGTTTTTGTTCATCTTCCCGGCGGGTTTGACCCTCGTAAGACTTTCTCAGCTTTCACTCGTAAAACTCCAAATTTTCATAGGGGTTATCTGAGCCGTTCTCTATGAAAACTCGTTCTGCTCTTAAATTTATCATACCGGAAATTTTATTAAAAGTAAAGTGGATACGCTTAAATAGTTCAGCTTGAAGAAAGAGCAAGGAACCAATGAGAGTCTTTCATAAACTGAAAACCAGTTTTAAGAAAGCGATTTCTCGTTTTTAAGTGATTTTTTAATAGCAGTTTAACGCCAAAGGGGCACCAGCGCTTTGAATGCTGGTGCCCCTTTTCCCTATTAAATCGAAAAATCAGGTCACGTCTTGGAGGTGATGATAGGTACACGTTTGATAGTTCCTATGTCGTCTTTGAGCCAGTCCGTTGTAATCTCAATCTCCATGTTGCCCTTGCTATTTTTCTTACTCTGAAAATGGATGCCTTTGCTCGCAAATGCAGCTTCGTACTGATGGAGTGCCCTGCTCAGGTGGTTTGCTTCTTTGGGATACGTCCGGGGATTGTAAATTTCCTCCGTCATATTTTGCTGGCTCATGAAATCCTTGAGCGACTTATAAAGCAGGCTCATCGTTCCTTTCCAGTAGCCCTCATCTTCTTCATTCTTCAAAAAATCTTCCACGAGAGAGATAATCATGGCGTTCTGACAAGTGATCTCCATCTGGCGGGTCTTATTATCCTCCAAAACTTCATTGAACTTCTTGCCCAGCCCCGTTTTCATAGCTTCAGCTACTGCATATCCAAAAAGGTGGAAGTCTGCCAGCCGCTGTAATTTTTGAAGTTTGACAGTCGGCAGGATTTTCATTGCCTTCGAGTACAGGTCAAAGATACCGCCCAAGATATACGGTAAATCAGCAGAAAAGTCTTTCCAGAACGTCATATCGCTGATACGGGAAGTATCCTTGATCAGCTTAGCGGTAAAGAACAGTACACGCTCTGCCAAATCAGCCTTTTGAACAAAGGGCGAGATACCGTTCAGACACATACCACGCTTGATATAAACGCTGTTGATGGTGTTATCCGTATACTTCATACGGTTGGAACTTGTTACACCTGTAATCGCCGCGCAGAGAAAATCGCTCTGTTTTTTGCTGATACTGGACAGGTTATCAAATGCGAGATAGTAGTCCTGATTCAGGCGTACCCGCAGGTCGTCAATCGTATCTGGGAGCGTTTCCAGTTCATTGGAAGAAGGGTCTATGATTTTCTTGATGATTCTGGAAAGGGTACTTTTACCGGAGCCGTTCGTGCCGTTAATGCTGACAGACGGGAAGGTGATATCCGGGTTGAAACAGGTGACAAGATAAACCTTGAGCAAGAACTTTTCCTCTGGCGAGAGGTTCAAATAGCGGTCGATTCGGTCAAGTCCTTTCTTTCCGCTGCCGTGAATAGGCATTACCTGTTCAATTTCGTCCGCGCCTTTCAGAAACATCGGGTAGATGTTATCTACGATTCGCCAGCCTTTTTCATTTACTACAACGCACTTTCCGTTCTGTAAGTCGTAAATCACCGATTTATCGCGTGAGGCAATTCGGTACTTCACCTCTTCCAACGGAAGTTCCATCGCATGACTTTCCGTGTACTGTAAGCAATTCTGGATAACTGCGTCTGGCGGAAACTCTCCAACTTCATCCTTGAACATACTTTTGAGCTTGATTTTCAGCCGACTGTCGTTCAAATTGTAGGCTTCCAGTTTTCCATTCGTTTTGGGGATATGGATAAAGATTCCGTTTTTCGTATGGGAAATTCGATACCGCTGAATCATTTCCAAAAGGATGTCTTCCTGTTTTTTCTTCGGTTCCTTGTTCTCCTGATTGACCGCTGCATTTTCCGATGTTTCTGTAGATTTTTTCTTTGCTATAATCATTTTCCCTCCGTCATTGTCTTTCTTTTAGTCGTTTGATACGACCTTTCTGAATAAAGTGTATGCAACTACCCGGCGATAAATGTCAAGAAATAGGATAACTGGAAAATGACCTTAAAATGTAGAAATCAACAGAAAAGAGGTGCGGATTTTTATCTCCGTACCTCTTTCGTATGTTGGATTATTCAGTTCTGAATGCTTATTTGACCTTGAATCTCTGCCAGAGAGCCAGCCAGTCCTCCATATCCTTCTCGCTGACATAAGGAAAGCCAACCGGTGGCTCTACTCCGTACTCCTTGAGCGATTCACTCAGCGTCCGTACTTCCTCCATCAGCTTTTCCCGGCGTTTCTCCCGCCGGGCTGAGAGCTTTTGCTCCGGTTCGGAAAAGGCTTCGTTCTGCGCCTGTACATATTTTGAATGCGCCCATTCATTCCGATGATTCCAGACCGCCAGACGTTTTTTCTTGGGAACGGTCTTGAACTGGTTGATACGGTCATACTCCGCCAACGGGTCAAAGACAGCGACTGTCCCGCCATTCTCAAAATCGAAGTCGTTCCATACGCACTCGCATCCTGCGCCCTGAATCGTTCCCGCCAGCTTTCCGCAGGTAAGACAGGGCGTTTTCATCGGGAGAATCTTTATCAAGCCGTTGATTCGCTTACAGTAAATACAGCCGTTTTCGTCTGGATAGAGAAAATGTATTGTATCCATCCCGCTGTCCTCCTGCTCAGGCTAGCGCGTGTCCAATCAGGCTTTCCGCCCACTTCCGGAGTTCTTTTTCGAGTTCTGGTGTCTTGGCGGTGATGACGAACTCCTGACCCCGGCAAGCGGAGTTCAGCTCTGCGTGACCATTTACCAGCACGGGGATATTTTTACCCTGCCAAGAAATGAAGATGTCACGAGAGGCGCAGAAAGCAGGCAAATTCCAAAGCCGACGGTTCGGCTGACCCGGTTTACTGAGAAGGAGAGAATCACGGTTCTCGAACACGCCGTAGTCCGTAGCGAGGTAGAGGCGGTTGTCCGGGTGTTCCGTACTCGCTGCGTGCGGGTGCCACGGATAAAGCTCTTTGATTTTATCCTGGTCTTTCAGGATTTCGCTTACCACCATATAGCCATAGATGATATGCTGGATGGGCGCGCCCTTTACAAAATGGAGCGTTCCATTTGGAAGTGCTTCGGTCTTACGGAACATTCCATAGAACAAAAAGACATCGCCTACGTCTACGCCCTGCCCATCCAGATGCTTTGCCGGGATTTCGTACTGACCAAAAGCAGGCTTCCACTCGGCGTGCTTATTCTTCAATACACCGTAAATATCCGGGTCAAGGTGACAGAACGGATGCTTCTGAAAATCAAAAGTCGGGTGAATCTGCTGGATGATCTGCTGATAAGTACGCCCCTTATAGACCAAATCTCCATAGGGGACACCGCTTTTTTCGTTTGGAATAGGAAGGGACAACAGCGTGCCGTCCGGTAAAATCGGGCTGGGGATGCCACCCGCTCTGCTGTCCATACCTTTTCGGCTTAAAACAACCTTCATAAAACTCGCCCTCCTTTTATGTTACCCTCATAATAGCATAGCCTTACAAGAAAAGCAACTATAAGCCAACTAAAATACAGCTTTTAGCATATTACCACTGATGCCGACGAAATGTATCATCTTCTTATGCTGATAGCTGTATTGAGGAGTGCGCTTATGGATTATACCAGACTGGGAAAACGTATTAAGGAAGAACGGCTGCGTCTGAATCTTACCCAAGAGAAACTTTCGGAAAAAGTAGGTATCTCTACCGCTTATTTAGGTCAGATTGAACGTGGTGAGCGTTGTATTACGCTGGACAAGCTGATTCCTCTGGCGAATTATCTGGGGGTGACAGTAGATTTTCTCTTGACGGACTATATTGTAACCGATGAAGATAACAACCTGAATATCCTTACTCAGCTTTTTCGTGGAAAGACGGTAGAAGAAAAAGAACTAGCTGTAAATATGCTGAAGCTCTTATTCTCCTATACGGACGGTAAGATTTGATGCCTGCCGGAGGTACGGAGATAATTTTCCGAAAGTAAAGCTTTGGGGGTCTATTTACCTTGCTTCGCAAGGCTGGTGCCTACAGGCGACAGTTTTTCCATAGCGAGATATAGTGAGAACGGCAACAGTTTTATAGGGCTAGGCTTTCTGACTTTCAGAGTTTCTAGATTTTCTATTTTTATCTTTTTCACTAACTTACAATATAACTATATAGAAAGGCTACGCCTTAGCGTAGCCTCTATCTCGGGGAATGGCCCCCGTTAGGGAAAAAGGCCATTCCCCGAAAAAATAGAGCCTAATACTTACGTCTTAAATCAATAAGCTTTCAAAATTTATCTCCGTATCTCCGGAAATCACTTTCCAAATCCTATTTTTCCAGCAGTCCGAACAGTTCCCAGCGTATCCAGAGGATTAAAGCTTGTATAATCCTTCGTCAGGTCACGACCAAACATATTTACATATTCTTTTACAATATCCAGATTACTATGACCTAAAAGCTTTTGAAGGCGGAAAATATCTCCACCATTCAGTATCCAGCGCTTCGCAAAGGTATGACGGTACAGGTGAGCTGAAGTCTTGGAAACTCCACGCTTTTGATTATACTTCGCCAGCATTTCCTGATAGGAGCGAATATCACCCTTTCCTCCATAAGAGTTACAGAATACATAATCGTCAGGGGAGCCTTTCCGGTAGGTCAGGTATTCTTTCAGGATCACTTTCAGGGAAGAAGCCATAGGCACGATTTGAGCCTTGCGGTTCTTACACTTGTTCAGTTGAATCGTTTCATTCTCAAAATCAAGGTCTTTGATTTGAAGGCTCAGCACCGTAGAGATACGGTTTCCAGTCGCCAGAAGATAGTTGGAGAACACCCAAGTTTTATATTCGTTGAACTCGCAGGTTTTTACATTCGGCTTTTTGAGGAGTTTCTTCAGTTCGGCATCCGTGTAGGTTTCCTTGATACGCTTATCCGCTTTGGGAAGTTTAATTTTGAAGCGTTGGAGATACCCTTCCTCCATCAGATAATAGCAGAAACAGCGTACTCCCCGCATATAGGACTGAACGGTGATGTCGTTACAGCCCCGGTTCTGAAGATAGAGGATAAAGCCCTCTAAGGTGTCCTCCGTGATGTCAGAAGCCTTTTTATCCGGGTCGCTGAGGTATTCCCTGAAGAACTTGAAGTGGACAGTATAGATGTTCAGCGTTTTCTCAGACAGATTCTTAGCTCTGCACTTTTCCAGAAAGTCGGCAAAGGCATCGGTCAGCAGGGCATCTTCCGGTCGGGTCGGCTGCATTTTGATTTTTTCCATAGCGGGTTCCTTTCAGCAAATAAAAAACACTCGTCGGACTATTCGCAGAGAACGAAGAAGTTCGACGAGTATCTTTTTGCCAGAAGGTAAAACAAAAGACCTTGTAAACTTTGAAGTCTACAAGGTCTTTTCAGAAGATGGTGCGGATAAGAGGACTTGAACCTCCACCGAGTTGCCCCGATTAGAACCTGAATCTAACGCGTCTGCCAATTCCGCCATATCCGCATATTCTGTTGTGTTCGTGAGCCGTGACGCTCGGAACGATAGTTATTATACCAGATGCGGCAAAATTGTCAAGCACTTTTTTGAAAAACCTTTCATCTTTTTGGAAAGGATCATACTTTCGCATTTTTTGCAAGCCGTGCGGCTGCGCTGTGCGCTGCGCAGGCGTTTTTGCGGCATTCGCAGACGCTCTGCAACGCATTGTGTGTGCCGTGCGCCGTTTTGGGTTTGACAGTTTTTTCATGGCGATGTAGAATAGAGGTATTGTTTTCTTGCAATTATATAGAGGAGCGTTTTGCCATGCTGTATTTTGAAAACGACTACTGCGAGGGTGCACACCCCGCCATTCTGCAAAAGCTGACCGAGACCAACTTTGAAAAGGTCTCCGGCTACGGCACCGACCCCTACTGCGCCAGCGCCCGGGAGAAGATCCGCGCCGCCTGCGCCTGCCCGGAGGCCGATGTGCAGTTCATCTCCGGCGGTACCCAGAGCAACGCCATCGTCATTGCGTCCATGCTGCAGCGGTGGCAGGGCGTAGTGGCTGCTGCCACCGGCCATGTGGCCGGGCACGAGGCCGGTGCCATCGAGTACACCGGCCACAAGGTCATCACCCTGCCGCAGCACAACGGCAAGATGGACGCCGCCGAGCTGCGGGCACTGGTGGCCACCTTCTACGCCGACGACAACCACGACCACATGGTGTTCCCCGGCATGGTGTACATCTCCCACCCCACCGAGTATGGCACCCTGTACACCAAGGCGGAGCTGGAAGCTCTGCACGCTGTGTGTCAGGAGTACAAGATGCCGCTGTTCTTAGACGGTGCACGGCTGGGCTACGGTCTGGCTGCCGAGGGCACGGACGTGACGCTGGCCGACCTTGCCCGGCTGACCGATGTGTTCTACATCGGCGGCACCAAGGTAGGTGCGCTGTGCGGCGAGGCTGTGGTGTTCCCCCACGGCGCACCGGCGCACTTTATGACCATGGTCAAGCAGCAGGGCGCGCTGCTGGCAAAGGGACGGCTGCTGGGCATCCAGTTCGACGTGCTGTTCACCGATGACCTGTACTTTTCCATCAGCAAAAACGCCATTGTCACCGCCAACCGCCTGAAGGCCGGTTTTGCGGAAAAGGGCTACCGTTTCTTCATGGATTCTCCCACGAACCAAGTTTTCCTTGTGCTGGAAAACGCCCAGCTGGCTGCGCTGGAAGGCAAGGCAAAGTTCGGCTTCTGGGAGAAGTTCGACGACACCCACACCGTGGTGCGCATCGCCACCAGCTGGGCCACCCGCATGGACGAGGTGGAAGCACTGATCGCCCTGATGTGATCCTGTGCCCCTTTCGGGGGGTATAACGATTTGAATGCCCTCCGCGTCTTACGGGTTGCGGCACCCAGCATCCGCATCGTGCCTTGGGCGGCACGTGCGTCTTGCTGGCCGCTGCCCCAACAACTCCTCCCTGTTTCCGCCACTGGCGGCGGTCGTCGTCGTTGCTGGGCATTTTTAGCGGAAAAACATTTATAATTTTGGGACAGCGGAGCGTCTGCGGAGAACTGGCTGGTTGCCGTCACAGCTCCAATCGTGAAAAGAGGCTCAGAAGCACCTGTCGGCGCTTCTGAGCCTTTTTTATCGTTCTTCTGTATTCCACGGCTGCGGGATGCTTTCCACCGACTGGCCGGGGGCGGCAAGGGCGCGCTCCATCAGCAGGGCAAGGTAGGCATCCTGCAAGGCGTCTGCCAGCGGGTACACTTCTGCCCCGCCGGCAAGATAGCCCTGCATCCTGTCCAGAAAACAGGCGATGGCGGTCTCGTCCTCGTTCAGCCCTGCCTGCGCGGCGGCAGCCGCCAGCGGGTCGGGCAGCGGGGTCAACAGACGGCACACAGGCTCCCCGGCGGCATCCAGACAGCGCAGGGTGTCGTCGAACACTTCGCCCCGCTCTCCCTGCACACTGGTGTGGGTGCTGCGCAGATAGGAATGGTACTGCACGCCGTTAAAATCCAGAAACGCCGTGCCGCCGCCCGCAAATTCCAGCGTGTGCTGCTGCAACGTCTTTTCGACCAGAGCGCCGTTATGCACCGCACCCCAGCGGGAATCCGTTTCAATGATCTTTTCCGTCCAGCTGCGCCCGGTCACCCGCACCGGCTGCTGCCCGGCATTCAAAAACTGCCGCGCCAGACTGACCGCGTGGTAGCCGTGCGCCACCGACAGCCGGGCAAACTGCGGCGTGCCCAGTGCGCCGCTGTGCACCGCCGCCAGCCGTTTTGCCAGCATAGGATACAGCCAGTACTGCTCTGCCACCTGCAGCTTTGCGCCCTGCCGGTGCAGCTGCCAGAGGGCGCGCAGGGCGTCCTCTTCCAGTGCCGCCGGGGTCTCGCTCAGCACGGCAAAGCCCCGGGCGAGCCATTCGGTACTGACGGCGGCGATGGACGCTTTATTCACCGCCACCACCACAAGGTCCGGGTGCAGGGCAGTGCACTGCTCCACCGAGGTGCTTACCGGCACGCCGTACTCACGGTGCATTTTTTCGGCCTTTTCCTCGGTGCGGCAAAGCATGGCGCACAGCTCGAACCGCTCCGGCATCGCCTGCGCGATACGCCAGTAAAACAGTGACCGCCAGCCGGAACCTACCACGATAAACCGCAGCTTAGCCATTTGCCTGTTCCTCCTGAATATGTTTTTGCAGTTCCTGTTCAAAGCGGTCTGCGTCCAGCGGCAGGGTGATCTTCTCCCCCAGCCATGCGGACAGGTAAGCCGCGTCGGTCAACTCCAGCGCCCGCACGCCCTCCACGCCGGGGGCGGTCAGGGGCGTGCCGTGCAGGATGGCATCCGCAAAGTTTGCCAGCATCTCCGGGTAAGGCTCTGCCTGCGGCGCGAACTGCTCGGTGGTGGTGGTCACGGTAAGCCGCTGGCGTTCGGTGCAATCGGCGGTACGGCGGTAGGTCTCGGTGTCCGGCGTGTAGGTGCGCAGGGTGAGGGTGTCTTCTTCCAGCAGGGCGGTGCCCTTGGTACCCACGATCTCCAACCGCTCGGTGTAGCTGCCCTCGCCGGTGGAGAGGATAAAGGTGGCGGTGCGCTGCTGCGGATACTCCATCAGCAGGGTGGCTTCGTCGTCCACCATGAAATCGTTATACTTGCCGTAGGGGATCACGGCATAAATGCTGGTCGGCATCCCGAACAGCCACTGCCAGATATCCAGAATGTGCTGTCCCTGATTGAGCAGCGCGCCGCCGCCCTCCCCTGCCCAGCTGGAACGCCAGCTGCCGGAGCGGTGATACATCCATGTGCGGAAATAACGGCTGTTTTCCAGCTGCACCCGCTTGATCTCGCCCAATGCCCCATCATCCAGTAATTTTTTGAGCCGCATATACTTTTTGTAGCGGCGCTGATGGAACATCATGGCGAAAACAAGGCCGCTTTCCTCGGCGGCGCGGTTCATTTCCAGCGCCGGTGCCAGCGCGTTTGCGCTGGGCTTATCGCACAGGACGTGCTTGCCGTGGGCAAAGGCCTGCATCACCAGCGCCGGATGAGTCTTGTGCGGGGTAACCACCAGCACGGCGTCAAACTCCTCTGCATAATCGTACAGCTGGTCGGCGCTGGGGCACACCCGCACCGTATCCGGCAGGGTATCCTTTGCCCACTGCTGCGCCCCGGCGCTGCGGCAGACCACGGCGGTCAGGCGCAATGCGCCCGCCTTTCCTTCTGCGATCATCTGGGCATACTTGCGCCCCATGACCCCGGTGCCAATAACGGCTGCGCGTACTTCCTGCATGATGGTCCCTCCTGTTTTTCCACAATGCGTTTTGTTATGGGGGAAAACTGCCTTTCACCCCTTCAGGTTTGCTTCAATGGCGGCTTTATCCAGCGCTTCGCCGATGACGATGACTACCTCCTGCCCCTGCGGGATGGGCGCAAGGGTGCAGCCAGCGGCGGTGGCGTTCAGCTCCAGCCAGCCGCCCGCCGGGGCGGGCGCAAAGCCCTTGACCCGCAGCACCCGCCCGCACTCGGGCGCTGCGAACAGCCGCTGTGCGGCGGCTTGCAGCTGCTGTGGGGTGAGGTGCAGTTCCAGAAAGCAAAGGGAGGTAAAGGCCGCGTGCTGGTCAAAATGCAGCTTTTCGCAGCTGGCCTGCCGGTAGCCGCAGGTGGAAAGGGCGGCAAGATCAGCATCGGTCAGGGCATCCCAGTCCTTGGCAAGGATCTCCCCGGGTGCAAAGCGGCGGGAAGATTTTGCGGTTTCCAGTGCCCGCGCCAAGTGGGCAGCGGCGGCGGCGCACTGGGCGGGCGCTGCCAGCTGGGCACGGCTCAGCAGCACGCAGCCCGCGTTCATGGTCTCGGAAGCCAGCAGGTACTCTGCCTGCGGGGAAAGTGTTTCCGGCAGCAGGGCGTCCACAATGGCAATCACGCTGCCCAGCTGATACCACCGGTCCAGCGGGTCGTCCCGCAGGATATCGAAAAACTCATCCACGTCAAAGATGCCGCTGGGCTCCACTACCACCCGGTCAAAGCCGCGCATGGCCATGGCAATAAGCTTGGTGCGCATCCGGCGCTGGTGGGTGTCGCAGTCGCAGCCGCCGCTGATGGTCTCCACATCGCAGCCGGGGCCCAGCACCTCCTGCACCAGCATGGCGTCCACGTTCACCGCGCCGAAGTCGTTTTCCAGAATGCACACCTTATGCCCCTGCTGCACCAGATACCGCACATACCGGCGCAGAAAAGTGGTCTTGCCTGCGCCCAGAAAGCCGGTGATGAGATCCACCTGAACCATATCTTTTTACCTCCGTTGCAAAAACCCTCCCAGCGCCGCAGCGCCCGGGAGGGCATATATTTCAGTCTTTTTTCCGGCGCTGCAACTCCTGGATGATCCCCGCCGCTTCCGGCGCGATTGCCCCCGGCACAATGGCCGGACGTGCCAGAAAATAGCCCTGCAAAAGGTCTGCGCCCAGCTCGATGACCGTGCGCAGCTCGGCGGCGGTCTCCACGCCCTCGGCAACGATCTTCATGCTGCGGGGGTGGGCGTAGGCCACCACATTCTGCAAAATCTGCTGCTTATCCGGCGAGGTGTCGATGCCCCGGATGATGGCGATATCCACCTTGATGAACCGGGGCGCAAGCTGCAATAGCGTATTCTCGTTGGAATAGCCGCTGCCGTAATCGTCCAGTGCAAACATCCCGGAAAAGCCCGGTGCATTGCGCTTTCTCTCCAATGCTTCGTAGTCGATGGCTTCCTCTTCGGTGATCTCAATGACCATGCGGCGGCGCAACTCATGCCAGCGGCTGTCTATATAATCAACATCCGCCTGCGACAGGCAGGTGCTGGCGATGGAGTTGACAAAGAGCATGGCATCCCCGGACACGCTGCCCGCCCGGCACAGGCTGTCAAAGGTCTCCAGCGCCTTGGTAAAGGTGATGCGCTCGATCTCGTACAGTGCGCCCTGCTCCCGCGCCAGCTTCATGATGGTGGCCGGGGAGCGCAGGGTGGGCAGGTCGGAGCGCATCAGCGCCTCGTAGGCGACCACCCTGCCGCTGCGTGCCGAGTAGATGGGCTGGAAGCAGTAGAACACCTGCGCATTGCTGAGCAGCTGCCGGAACTCCCTGCGGGTGCGCTCGGCGTAGGCTTCGCGGTTGTACACCCCGATGTCGAACTCCTCCACCCGGCCTTTATCCGCGTGCTTGACTTGATACATGGCAAAGTCGGCGTATTTTTTCAGGGTCTCCCAGTCCTGCCCATCGTCCGGGTACCACGCAATACCGCCGGAAAGGCTGATGTGCAAAGCGTTGCCGCTGGGCAGCAGCGCCACGCTCTGCTGCATGGCATTGGTCAGGCGGTCGATCTTTTCCCGCACGGCGTCCCGGCTGCGGTAGCCGTGGAACAGCACAAGGAACTCGTCGCCGGAAAGGCGGGCGCAGACCGTCCCGGCAGGGGTATTGTCCCGCAGGCACTGGCCGGTGCGGCGGATGTACTGGTCGCCCCAGTCGTGGCCGTAGGTATCGTTGATGTGCTTGAGGTTATCCAGATCCATCATCATCAGCGCCGCTACGCCCATGCGCTCCGGCGCGGCGAACAGCTCGGTGCACACCCGGTTGAAGGCCTGCCGGTTGTACAGCCCGGTCAGGATATCGTAATCGCGCTCGTGCTCGATGCGCTTCCGTTCCAGCACGGTGGCGGTCACGTCCTCGGCAAGGCCGATCTTGGCGTGCCCCTCGATGGTGCTGCGCAGCATGATGTACCGCACCCCGTCCGGCTGCTGAATGGTCAGCAGCTCATCTCCTTCGGCGGTGCGGTCAGAGGGATTCTTTTCCCGGATGCCCTTGAGCACCTCCTCAAAGCGGCGCACGCTCAGCGGCTCGCCCTGCATCTCGGGCTTGCCCAGCAGGGAGAAGAAATTATCGGTCACGAACACGCTGCCGGTGTCGGTGCGCAGCTCGTAGCCGCCGATCTCCACACTGGCCATATCCATGATGCGCAAAAACTTGGTGGAGTTGGTCACCAGTTCCCTGTTCAGCTCGGTAATGGTCTCGGCAAAGCGGTCCACCTCCCGGATGGCAGTGCGGGACAGGTGCGGGAAGGTCTTTTTCTCCTGCGCGTCCACCACCTCGCGGTACAAACGGTTGATGGGTCTGGCCAGACGCGCCGAGATCAGCAGGCTGCCCAAAACGCTCAGCACCAGTGTGACCAGTATGGTAGCCAGCAGCACCTTGCGCACCCGGTCGGAAAAAGCCAGCAGCACCGACTGCTCCATGGTACCGGCCAGAAACCACTTTTCGGCGGCAAAGGGCGCGTTGCGGTTATACACCTGCAGCGGCTCCAGCACCATATAATAGCGCTTATCGTTCAGCTCCACCCAGTTGCCGTCGCTGCCGTTGCTGCGGCAGTTCAAAACGCCCAGCGGTGCATCTGCCGTTACCAGATCCTCACCGGAGGTCACGGTCTTGCGCAGGGAGAGCACGTCGTCCGTCAGCGCATCATCGGTAGTGGTCACGATAAAATAGGTGCCTGCCTTGTCCTCGTCCAGCTCGGTGAAGGGCAGTTTTGTTTGCAGATACTCCGTGAGCAGTTCCACGCCCACCACGCCGTATACCGTGCCGTCCGGCAAAATCAGCGGCATCGAGTAGGCAATGGCGTGCCGGTCGTCCCCTGCCAGACAGTAGGAGTTGGTGGTCCAGCGGCCATAGCTTTCTGCCGAAAGGCTGGCACCACTCTTATACGCGGTCTGAAACACCGTGCGCAGGATGCCGCCCTTGGTATTGCCCTGATAGGGGAAAGCGGGCTGCCAGCCCTTATCCGTGCCGATGCCCAGCTCTTTTACCACTGTGGCGCTGGCGCGTTCCAGCAAAAGGTCGTTGTTGCGCTCCGAAGGGCGGGCGTCCGGGTCCAGATCCCGCAGGTAGATGCCGGGCATTTTTTTGCCCACCTCGCAGGTGTCCAGATCGTGGGTGTTCAGCATGATAAAGATGCCGGTCACCTGCTTTGTGCGCAGGGTGTCCAGAAGCTGCGGGGCAAGCGCTACCAGCAAAGCATCGCTCTGCTCGCTGCTGTTATCCAGCGTATCCAGCGAGATATCGCCGCTTTGCAGCAGCTGCTGGGTGGTGGTGTTGATCTGCTCGCTCAGCTGCTCCAGATCCTCCGCGTTCCGCAGGATCTCCTGCACATAGCTGGCGCGGTTGCGCACCCGCATGGTAAGCAGATCCTTGGCGTTTTCGTCCAGCTGCCCGGTTACGTTGACGGCAAGGATGCTGGCGATCGCCAGCAGCAGCTCCACCACCAGCACCAGCATCATGGTGGCAAAAATATTGTAGAACACGGTTCTTTCCGGTCTGTTTTTCAAGCGCTGCCGCTGGCGCTGTTTCCATGCGTCAAACATCGCCCTGCCCCCTTTCCGTCTTTTTTCGGGCGGTCAGCCCTCGTACTGCTGTAACTGCGCAAGGGTGGCCTGATACCACGCCTCAAAATAGTCGTCGGTCAAAAACTCTGCCATGGCTACTTCCGCGCTCTGGCCTGCGGCGATGCGTGCCAGCACCGTGTCCCGGTCGGCACTGGCCTGATCGCTCATGCTGTATTCCAGTATCCTGCGGGCTGCGGTGCCGCCTGCAAAGACCGTAGGGGTGTACAGCTCGTTTTCGCGCACCGTTTTTACCGCGCCGGAAAGGATCTGCTCCATATTGTCGGTCAGTTCCAGCCCGCTTGTGCGGATTGCGTCCATGTCGTTGGCGGCGATGGTCACCGGCAGATAGCCCGACTCCACCGCGAAAGCGATGTTATTCTGCGGCTCGGTGAACCACTTTAAAAAGGTGACTGCGCCGTTGATCTCGGCCTCGGTGCCGGTGGTGACCACCATGCCGGCACCCTGCTGCACCGCCACCTTTTCGCCCCCGGCAAACCGGGGCGCAGGCAGCACCTTCATCTCAATATCGTGGATCTGGTTATCCCCGGGCATCACCTGCTTCGGAAAGAAGGTGGCACTGGCACAGGAGCTTACACAGCCCAGCAGTGCGCCGGTTTTCACGTCATCGCTGCGGAAGCGGCCATTCGCAGCAAAATACCCCTTGACGAAGGGCACATAGTAGTTATCCCACAGCTTGCGCACCACATCATGGTCGAAGTGCAGGGTCATTTTGCCGTTGTGCACTTCAAAAATTTCGCAGCCCAGCTGCTTTGCGCCCACAATCATATAGTTTGCCATCGCGTCCCGGCCAAACAGCGCCTTGCCGCCGGACCAGTTATAGTACTGCTCGGCCACTGCCGTCACACCCTCCATGGTGGAAAGAGCACCGTAACGCACAAAAGTGTCCTTTGCAAACCGCTGCCAGTCGGTATCGTTAAAGAACATCAGCTCGGTGGATTTTGCCACCGGAAAAATTTTTATGCTGCCGCTGCCGTCAAAATCGCCTTCGGTGATATAGCCGGGCACAAAGGCGGCCTGTTCGTCCTCGGTCAGGTAGTCCTTCAGGTCCACCACCATGCCCATCTGGTCCAGCTTATAGGCGGTATCTGCGTAGGCGGCAAAAATGGTGGGCATCTCCGCAGAGCCCACCTTGCCCTGTGCTGCGTCCATCACGTTGGCTTCCAGATCGTTCACCGTGCCCTGACTGGAACCCGTCACCCGGATGCCCTTTGCCTTGCCGATGGTCTCATTGAAGGTGCTCACAAGGCGGTTGAAGCTTTCCAGCTGGTCGCCGTTGTAGTAGTTCCACACCGTGATGTCGGTCACTTCTTTTTTGCACTTTTTCGCATCGCAGCCGGTCACTGCCAGTGCCGCTGCCGAGACCGCTGCCGCTGCCAGAAAGCTGCGGCGCGAGATCTTGTTCTTCATCCCATACCCTCCCAGCGTATACAGGCGCACTCTACCCCATACTATACTATTTTATATAATACCACCGTTTCCGGCATAGTGTAAACTATTTCTTGAAGAATCTGGTAAAAAAGTGCAGATGACGAATTTGGGTCTGTTTTTTTGGCAGATTTGTCAAAAGCATATTCCCAACCGTGAAAAAGGGGTACAGGAAAACCCGCAGGCTTTCCTGTACCCCGAAAATAAAACTATTTTTCCGCGTTACATCCGTATCCGCTGGGCGGCGCGGGCGATGGAGGCAAGCAGGGTCACAAGGCGTTTTTCGTCCATCTGGCCGCAGTAGCTGGTAAAGGTGTAGTAGCACCCCTGCACGCAGAAGGAAAGCACCACCTTGCGCACTACGTCTGCCTCAAAGGTGGGGTCGGTCTGGGCGATGCACTGGCACATGGCCTGCTCCACCCGGTTGATGAACAGCCCCTGCCGGGAGCCGGAGAAGAGCACGGTGATCTCTTTCTGATGCGCGGTGAAGGCGCGGAACATCTCCCGCGTCAGCCACTCGGTACGCTCGCTCACATCGCTGGCGGTCAGGCGGGGCAGACTTTCCACCACCGCCTGCACCATCTCGTCCTCCATGGCGTTGGCCAGCGCATAGATATCCTGATAATGGGCGTAAAATGTGGATTTATTGATGCAGGCGCGGTCGCACAGCTCCTTGACACGGATCTTCTCCACCGGTTTTTCGGTGCGCAGCTCCATAAAGGCTTCTTTGATGGCGCGCTCAGTCTTTTCAATGCGGATATCCAGAAAACCCACCCCTTTTGCATTTTTGTTGATTTTCCAACATTTTTCCGGTTTTGCGGATAGACAAGCCCCGCAAGCCTTTTTATACTTGGTACAAGCGCCGCAGGGTCACTCCTTGCGGTACAAAAGCCCCTGCTGCTCCAAAGCATCGCGGATGCGGGCAAAGGTGTCCTTGTCCGGGCAGCGCAAAGTGTGCAGGTGCACGCCGCCGGTCATGCGGCTCAAAAGGCTTTCGGGCGCATCTGCCGCCTGACGGATAAAGTTGTCTACGTCGTACCGGTTGCACAGGTTCAGGGTGGCGCGGATCTCGCCGTACAGGCTGTTTTCCACCGCCACATCCACCACGGTGCCGCCCTGATCTACCACGGTGTACAGCTCCCGGCGCATCTCCTCCTGCGTGCGGTGCACACAGGCCAGAATGCCGGTATAGCCCTTTTCTGCCGGGTGCAGCTGATAGCCCCGGGGGGTGGCATCGATTTGCGCCCCACCGGCGCGCAGCAGTGCCACATCCCCTACCACGATCTGCCGCGACACCCCCAGCTCTGCCGCCAGTGTGCTGGCGCTTAAAGGGGCACCGGCGCTGTTCAGCCGGGTCAGGATGCGTTCTCTGCGCTGTGCTGCATTCATAGGGGGTCAGGCTTCCTTTCCGTAAAACGACTTTTCTCTCTTTATTGTAGCAAAACGCGGCAAAATGTGCAAGGTTATTCCAATCTCAGCAGGGTGGCGTAATTGGAGGGCAGCTGCACCTTCATGCGGTTCCACTCAGTGGAGACCAGCACCTCCTGCGCGCCTACGGTGTCCGCCAGCAGGTCGGTGACCTTGGCAGCCTCCACCGGCAGCTGGAACTCCAGCTGTGCGGGGGCATCGCCGTTGTTCAGCACCGCCACCACGGCCTTGCCGTCCAGCACCCGGGCAAAGGCGTAGCACTGGGTGGTGAGCTGCAACTCTTTCACCTCGCCGTAGGTCATTTCCGGCAATTCAGCCTTGCATTTCCCCAGCGCTTTGTATACACTGGTAACAGGATTTGTACGTTCTGCATCAGCGTAGTCACTGAGCTCCAAGCAGGGACGCAGCGGCCAGTCGCTGCCCCACTCCTTTTTGCCCTCGATGCCGAACTCCGAGCCGTAGTAGATGGACGGAATGCCCCACAGGCTGTACACCAGAATGGCAATGTGCCGGATGTGCTCCCGGTTGCGCAGCTTGTTGGGCAGGCGCTCCACATCGTGGTTATCCGAGAAGAGGTACAGCCGGGTGTCGTGGCACAGCCCCTGCAACCGGCGCATGGTGTGGGCAATTTCAAAATAGTTGTGGTCGTTGTGGCCGCTCCACAGGCCCTTGTGCAGCTCGTAGTTGGTGACGGAGTGCAGCATTTCCGGGTTTGCCCAGCGGCTGTAATCGCCGTGGATGACCTCGCCCATCAGCCAGAACTCCGGCTTTACCTCGTTTGCCAGACGGCGCAGCCCGCGCATGAAGTCGAAATCCAGCACATCGGCTGCGTCCAGACGGATGCCGTCGATGTCGAACTGCTCCACCCAGAAGCGGACGGTATCATAATGGTACTGCTGCACCTCCGGGTTGCGCTGGTTCAGCTTGACCAGCAGGTTGTAGCCGCCCCAGTTGCCGTAGCTGAAGCCGTCGTTATACTCGTTGTTGCCCCAGAAGTTCACATCGCAGAACCAGTCCTTATAGCGGGCGTTCTCGCGGTTTGCCTTCAGGTCTTGGAACGCGAAGAAATCGCGGCCCACATGGTTGAACACGCCGTCCACGATGACCCGCTGTCCGCGGGCGTGGCAGGCGGCTACAAAGGCCTTGAACTCCTCGTTGGTGCCAAGGCGGCGGTCCACCAGACGGTAGTCGATGGTATCATAGCCGTGGGAGCCGCTTTCGAACAGCGGGCCGATGTAGATGGCTGTACAGCCCAGCTTTGCCGCGTGGGCTGCCCATGCTTCCAGCTTTGCAAAAGCGCCCGGGGTGGGCTGGCCGTCGTTTTCGTGCGCACAGCCGCACAGCCCCAGCGGATAAATGTGATAAAATACTGCTTCGTCATACCAAGCCATGATCGTTCGCTCCCATTCTATTGCTTTAAAAAAGTTGCACCGCTTGCAAGGCGATAGCAACAGTATACCACACCCTCTGGCAAATATGTGTATTTTTGCCGATTTTTGTCAAGATTCGCTAAGAATATCGGCTACTGTGCCGGTAAAAGGGCGTTTTTCTTGGATAGTTTGCCCAAACAGCGTTGTACCAACCGGCGCACACCGCCGGTCAACATAGAGAAGTAAGGAGATCTTTGCATGAATTACCCTGTGATCCCCCGCGCATTTTTTAATGGCGACTGCTTCGATGCCTACCGCATTCTGGGTGCGCACCCCTGCACCGACCCAAACGGCGCCGAGGGCTGGCGTTTTGCCGTGTGGGCACCCGGTGCCACCGCCGTGGAGGTTTGCGGCGGCTTTGACGGCTGGGAGCGCGGTGTGCCCATGGAAAAAGCCGATACCGGCGTGTGGAGCGCCTTTATCCCCGGCCTTGCGGAGGGCGACCTGTACAAATACCGCGTGCACGGCGCGGACGGCAGCACCGTGATGCGCAGCGACCCCTACGCCTTTGCCACCGAGCTGCGCCCCGGCACCGCCAGCAAACTGACAAAGCTGGATTTCACCTTTGACGACACCGCGTGGATGGAGCGGCGGGACAAATGCCGCAACCGCCCGCTGAATATCTACGAGCTGCACGCCGGCAGCTGGAAGCACAAGCCCGGCGCTACCCGGCCGGACGGCTCGGACGGGTGGTACAACTACGAGGAGCTGGCGCGGGAGCTCATCCCGTGGCTGCTGGAGCACCACTTTACCCATGTGGAGCTGCTGCCGCTGGCCGAGCACCCCTTTGACGGCAGCTGGGGCTACCAGACCACCGGCTACTTCTCGGTGACCAGCCGCTACGGCACCCCCGCCCAGTTTGCGGGCTTTGTCAACGCCTGTCACCGCATGGGCATCGGCGTCATCATGGACTTTGTGCCGGTGCACTTTGCCGCCAACGCCGACGCGCTGGCAAAGTTTGACGGCACCTACCTGTACGAGTACGACAGCGACGTGGGACAGAGCGAGTGGGGCACCTGCAACTTCAACTACTACCGCCGGGAGGTGTGCAGCTTTCTGAGCAGCGCCGCCGGGCTGTGGATGGACGTGTACCACTGCGACGGCATCCGCATGGACGCCATCTCCCGGGCGCTGTACTGGCAGGGCGACCCCAACCGCGGCGTGAATCAGGGCGCGGTGAACTTTTTGCGCAGCCTGAACCACGGCCTGAACGAGCGCTGGCCCACCGGCATCTACATGGCGGAGGACTCCACCAACTTCCTCAAGGTGACTGCCCCCACCCGCTACGAGGGCGTGGGCTTTGACTACAAGTGGGACATGGGCTGGATGCACGACACGCTGGACTACTTTGCCACCCCCTTCGGCGAGCGCCCGGGCTGCTACGGCAAGCTTTTGTTCAGTATGCACTACTTCTACAACGAGCTGTATCTGCTGGCGCTGAGCCACGATGAGGTAGTGCACGGCAAAAAGACCATCATTGATAAGCTGTGGGGCAGCTACGCGGAAAAGTGCGCCCAGCTGCGCACCCTGTATTTTTATATGTACACCCATCCCGGCAAAAAGCTGAACTTTATGGGCAACGAGCTGGCGCACTTCCGTGAGTGGGACGAAAAGCGGGAGCTGGACTGGAATTTGCTGGAATACCCCTTCCACGATGCCTTCCAGAAGTACTTTGCAAACCTCTGCCGCACCTACGCCTCCGAGCCCGCCCTGTATGACGGCGAATACAACCCGGATTGCTTTGAGTGGGTGGCAAGCGAAAGCTGCGCCGAGGGCGTGTACGCATGGCTGCGCAAGGGGCGCGGGCAGAACCTGCTCTGCGTGATGAACACGCAGGACCACGCCCACAAAAAGTTCCCCCTGTACCTCAAGTTCCCCTGCAGCGCAGAGCTGGTGCTGGATACCGAGGCCGGGGCTTGGGGCGGCGTGCACAAGGCGCACCGCAAGCAGAGCTTCCACACCACCGACGGCGGCGTGTTCGGCCGGGACTACACCCTGACGCTGGACCTGCCCGCCATGGGCAGCTATCTGCTGCGGCTTACCCCGGAAGCTCCGAACCCGGACGCCGCCCGCCTGAGTGCCAACAAGGCACTGGCGCAAAAGCGCAAGGCGGCAAAGGCTGCTAAGGCCGCCGCGGAAGTTTCCGATAAGTAATATTTACACAAAAATGTCCCGTCTGCTTTGAAAGCGGCGGGACATTCTGCATTTTTCGCCCTCGGGGTGCTGGACAGTGCCCCGGGGAGTTGTTATACTGTAAGGTGTGAAACTTTGCAAGGAGGGTCCTGTTCCATGTCCGAACCCATTACAAAGCCCCGCGTTTCCGCTGCGGCGAAATGTGTGCTGGCGCTGGCCGCAGCTGCGGTGCTGCTGGCTGTTTTTGCGCTGGCTGCGCCCGGCAGCAAATTCTTTTTTCCGCTGGTGAGCCTATGGTGCAACCTTGCCCTGTTTGCCTGTGTGCTGCTGGTGCTGCGGGTGGCGGGGGTCAGGTTCGACCTGTTTCACAAGGCGGTCATCCTTGGCCTGTGGGCGGCGTCGCTGGTCTACTTTTTCTGGGCGCTGAACCGCCGCAGCTTTGTTTACATCTGGGATTATTTCAACTATATCAACAAGCAGTACAGCGCCGAAGCCGCCTTTCTGCAAGGCCCGGCGGCGGGCTTTCAGTACATCTTCGGCTCTTTTGCCGAGGACTATACCAACTTCATCACCCTGTTTCTGGATTTTCCCTTCTGCCTGAGCGACCGCACCGGCGACAGCTTTGCCTTTTGTCAGGTGTTCAGCATCCTGCCCATGCTGCTGGTGCTGCTGGCAGGGCTTACCATTAAAGTGGGACAGATGCTGCAGGTGAAGCACCGCTTCTGGTACTTCCTCATGGGCTTTTCGTGGTGCATCGCCTTTCCCTTTTTGCGCATGAGCGCCATGCTGGGGCAGCCGGACTGGTTCGGCCTGATTTTCGGCTTCAGCATTCTGCTGCTCACGCTGGATTTCCGGTTTGAAAAACTGGAGCCGCTGCGCTTTTGCCTGCTGTTTGCTGCCACGGCAGCCATCATCCTTTCCCGCCGGTGGTACTTATACCTTGTGGTGGGCTACTACTTTGCCTACGCGGCGCTGGTGCTGGTAAGCAGCGTGCGCACCGCCCGCGCCGGGCAGAAACCGCAGGCGCTTATGCAGGTGCGCAATCTGGTGCTGTTCGGGCTGATGAGCATGGTGGCCATGCTGGTGCTGCTGTGGCCGATGGTGCGCAAGATCCTCAGCTACGATTACGCCGGGCGCTATGCTTACTACAACTTCGGCGGCCTTACGCTGGAGCTGGCCGCACAGGCTTTGCGCATCGGGCTGCTGAACTTTATTCTCATCGGGCTGGGGCTGTGGTTTGCGGCAAAGCGCCGCCTGCCCGCCCTGCCCTGCCTTGCGGGCGCAGAGCTGCTGATCAGCCTTTTGCTGTTTATCCGGGTGCAGAACTCCGGCTCTCACCAGATGCTGCTATTTTTGCCGGGGTGGCTGTTGCTCTTCCTCACCGGCGCGGCGGCGCTGGCCGAGGGCATCCAGAAGCACCGGGGCCTCAAGCTTTTCTACTGGGTGTTTACGCTGGTGTTTGCCGTCTCGGTGCGCTGCTCTCCGCTGACCGTTGTGGCGATGCCGGGCTTTCTGGTGGATCACTTCCCGCTGGAAGCCACCAGCGAGTTCGTCCGGTTGGACAAGCTGATCTACGACCGCAAGGATCTGCCGCAGATCAAGGCCATTGCCAACTGGATCGACACCCACTGCGCCGAGGGCGAGCTCAGCTACATGATCCCCCACGATATGCTGTATTGCCCGGATCACTTCAAGAACTGCCTTCTGCCCGAAACGCCCATCAACGATAAGCTGGCCTTCGGCTTCTCGGTGCCGGGCACCCACAACTTCCCCATGCAGTTCTTTGAGGCGAAGTACGTCCTTACCGCCGACCCCTTCCCCCAGACCTTTGTGGGCAACGGCGAGCTTTCCCACAGGTGGAACGACCGTTTCCTTGCGGTGCGGGAGGAATACTTTACACAGGAAGCCACCTTTGATATGGGCAACGGCACCACCTTTACGATCTGGCGGCGCACCGCAGCCCCCACCCGCGCCGAGGTGGAGTACTACCTGAGCGCCTTTACGGAAGAAGATGCCCAGTACCCGGAGATGTTCTCCGAAATTGCAGAAAGCTGGCTGGCCGCCCGTGGGCTGTAACGCCGCTTTTATAAAAAGGAGTGTTCGACTATGGAACAGACTGCAAACACCATGCCCGCTGCCGCTTTAGGGCAGTACAAGGGGCTTGCTTTCACCCGCCGGGTGCGCCCGGTATCGGAAAAGGCCGTGGAAGCGGATATCGCCAACATGGCGCGGGTCCATGCGCCCTTTGTGCCCACCGGCGACCCCGCCGCCCGCGGGATGCGGGTCACGCTGGATTTTGAGGGCTTTCTGGAGGGGGCTTCCATCCCGGACAGCCGGATGGAACAGGTGACCGTGGTGCTGGGCACCGGGCAGCTGATGCCCGCCGCCGAGCAGGCCGTGTACGGCCACTGCGCGGGCGAGACTTTCCGCTTCGACTTCACCTATCCCGCCGACTTCCGGGTGCCGGAGCTTTCCGGCAAAACGGCGCAGTTTGAAATTTGTCTGCACACGGTGGAGCGCAAGCAGGTGCCCCCGGTGGACGATGCCTTTGCCAAGACGCTAGGCTTTGCGGACTTGGAAGCCCTGCGGGAGAGCCTGCGGGAGAAAAAGCGCGCCTCCCACGAGGCCAACGCCGACCGCATTGCCGGGGCAGCGCTGCTGGATATGGCAGGCGCGAACCTGACCGTGGCGCTGCCCGCCGAGCTGCTGGCGCAGAACGCCGAGTACCAGATGAACCAGCTGCGCCAGCGGCTGCGCAAGAGCCAGATGACCATGGAGCTGTACTGCAAGAGCGCCGGGCTGACCCCGGAGCAGGTGCGGGAGGGCTACCGCAAGGAAGCCGAGCGCCAGCTGCGGGCAATGCTGGCAGTGCGCGCCATTGCCGAAGCCGAAAAGATCACCGTGACCCAGCAGGAGGTGGACGCCGAGATCACCCGCCTTTCCAAGCTGCACGACACCCCGGAAGAAGAGATCCGCAAGGTGCTGAGCCGGGACGCCATCGCCGCCGCCGTGACCAACCAGAAGGTGCAGCGCTTCCTGCTTGACCACGCTGCCCTTACCTCTGTTGTGGAAAAGGAGTAAGACCATGGGCTTTTTTACCAGAACTGCAATGGATGCCCTGATGAAGACCACCCATCCCGAGATCAACCGCCGCCAGTGCTGGAACCTGCACCCCCACCGCAAGCCCTGCACCACCTGCAAGGACATCTGCCCCTACGGCGAGGAGATTTTCTCCCGCCCGAACCTTGTCAAGGACTGGGACCCCTGCACCGACTGCGGACTGTGCGTTTCTGCCTGCCGCAGCGGCTGCATTGCGCCCTCGCCCGAGCAGGTGCAGCGGGATACTGCCGCTGCCGACACCGACAGCGATACCATCTGGATCGGCTGTGAAAAGTCCACCCGCAAAAACACCGTGGTGCGCAGCTGTATCTGTGCCCTCTCGTGGGAGGCGCTGGCGTATCTGGCGCTGAACAAAAAGATCGTGCTGGACCTGACCCCCTGCGGGCAGTGCGAGAACGACTTGTGCGCCGAGCAGCTGCGCAAGGAGTTGACAAGACTTGTGGACTTTTTCGGTCAGCCGATGTTCGAAGCGCGGTTCTCGCTGGCATACGAGGAAAAAGAGTACCCCTACCATGTGCAGGAGCTGACCCGCCGCGAGATGCTGGAGCAGGTGAGCCACGGCTCCAAGAGCGGCACCAAAAAGCTGCTGCAAATGCTGCCCGGTCTGCGCAGTGAAGAGGACAGCGGGGTGGACTTCCGCCTGCTGCTGCACCAGCGCACAAAGCAGCTGAAAGCCGCTATGGAAACGCCCCTGCAGTACGGCTACTATATGCCCAAATTTACCGACAAATGCTTTGGCTGCGGCCGGTGCGAAAAAGCCTGCCGCGCCAACGCTTTGAAGTTTGAGGAGATGCCGGGCGGCCAGACCCGCATGGTGCTTACCCCGTGGAAGTGCAGTGAGTGCGGCGTGTGCATGAACGTGTGCTCCAACAAGGGCTTTGACGGCATGAAGCTGTACCAGCTTACCACCCTTGGCCCCGTGGTGCTGCACAAGTGCACCAAGACCCTGTGCAAGCAGTGCGGCAAGCCCATTGCCCCGGACAGCGCCGAGGGACTGTGCTCGGTGTGCCGCATCAAGGCGCGCACCCAGAAGCGGCAGGAGGAGGCGCGTCTGCGCGCCGAGCAGCTGAAGGCCGAGCGCGCCGCCAAGGCCGCTGAGGAAGCCGCCGCAGCAGCGGAAAACGCAGCAGAAGCCGCCCCGACCGTGGAGACCGCCGCTGCCCAGACTGTGGAAAGCGCCGCTGCCGCCCTGCCCGCTGCCGTCCCCGCCGGGCAGAGCGCTGCCCCGGCTAATGTGGCAGCGCCCGCTCTCGGAGAGCCCCGCTCTGAATAATAGCTGGACGATTGGGAATGCGCTCCGCTTTGCTTTGCGCATAAATAGCGGAAAAATTATTTTAAATAGAGCAATGCCGGAGCGTCTGCGGACGCTCCGGCATTGCATTTTCACGGGGAGGGGGTCACTCCTTCAGGCGCTAACGCGCCAGTTCCCCCAAGGGGGAGCCTTTGGGCGCTGCCGGAAACTTTGCCGCCGCCGCTGAAGCCTTCCCCCGGTCGGGGGAAGGTGGCTGCGACCAACGGGAGCAGCCGGATGAGGGCGCAGACCGGCAGCCCGGTGGAAACTATTTGACGTTGCACCAAAACAATGCTATACTGGGCTTAAAGTTACCAGTAATAGCCGACAGACTGTTCAAAAGAGGTAACGGATGTGGTTCCGTTGCCTCTTTTTTTACAAAGAGCGAAAGAGGTTTTTATGATGCATCATGCTTTTTCCCGTCGTCAGTTCTTGAAGGCAGGCGGTGCGGCAGCCCTTTCCACCGCTGCTGCCGGGCTGCTGAGCAGCTGCGGCGGCGCCTCTGCGGGCGGTACTGCCACCGGTGACGGCAGCGCCACCTACACCGTGCTGTACGCCCGCCAGCCCGCCACCCTGAACTATCTCATCTGCTCTGCCGACCCGGACCTGTACCACGGCACCCACTGTGTGGACACGCTGGTGGAGTACGACAGCCGCGGCAAGATCCGCGAAGGTCTTGCCACCAGCTGGGAATGGGACGCCGACACCCTGACATGGACCTTCCACCTGCGGGACGAGAACTGGGTGGACTATACCGGCGCGGTGCTTGGCCCCGTGACCGCGCAGGACTTTGTGGACGCGCTGGCCTATCTGCTAAACCCGGACTACGCCTCCGGCACCGCCAGCCTCGTCACCCCCTATGTGGCCGGGGCTGAGGACTACTACAACTACTGCGTCTGGCGCAACAACGCCAACAACGGCACCGTGGCCGAGGACGGCACCACCTACACCATCGACGCCGCAGGCACCGTGACCCTGACCGCCGCCGACGGCAGCACCACCACCTGTCCTGCTGTGGATTTCTCCTCTGTGGGCGTTTGTGCCGTGGACGAGCACACCCTGACCTATACCTTGAACTACGACTTCCCGGGCTTTTTGAGCCTTTTGAACTACGCTCCCTATGAGCCTGCCTACGGCCCCATGCTGGCAGAGCTGGGCGACCAGTTCTGCACCAGCGCCGAGACCGCCTGCAGCTGCGGCGCGTTCTATCTGGCGGAGTACACCCCGCTGGAAAGCTGGGTGATGAAGAAAAATCCCGAAAACTACGATAAGGATAACGTGTACATCGACACCATCCGCTACATCTACAATCAGGAGGCGCTCATCAGCGGCCCGGAGATGGTGCGGCGCGGCGAGATTGACCAGGCCACCATCAGCTCGGACATTCTGGACAGCTGGCTGGCAGACGACACCACCAAGGACATGGTGTCCATGGAGCGCCCGGAGACCGGCAAGAGCTACTTCTACTTCTTCAACTTCCTGCCCTACGCCCACCAGTTCTCCAACTGGAACACCACCGGCGTGGACGCCCAGTACCAGCCGGACAACTGGGCCAAGGCGGTAAACAACACCAACTTCCGCAAGGCGTTCCTGTACGCCATCAACCCCGCCGTCACGCTGGCGGTCACCGCACCGGAAGGGTACGAAAACTACAAGCTGCACACCATCACCCCGCCCTCCTTCTGCGCGGACAGCAAGGGCGTGGACTATACGGAATGCGGCGCACTGGCCAAGGTGACCGACCACTTCAACGAAGCCACCGCCAAGCAGTACCGCGACGCCGCCGTGCAGGAGCTGACCGCTGCGGGGGCCACCTTCCCCATCAAGGTACAGTATCCCTACAACCCCGCCGTGGTGGACTGGGACAAGCAGTGTCAGGTGTTCAAGCAGCAGGTAGAGGGCGTTTTGAACGACGGCTTCGACTTTGTGGAGATCATCATCACGCAGGGGCCGTCGGATAACTTTTTGAACGCAGTGCGCCGCGCGGGTGCGTATGAGTTCATGTCCTACTACTGGGGCGCGGACTACTCCGACCCCGAGACCGAGGTGTACCCCTTCTATCAGGAGGCGGGCGACCGGGGCACCTGCTACGCCTTTCTGCGCACCGGCGTAGAGGACGGCATCATTACCGGCGAGACCGCCGACTATGTGATGACCTACATGGACATGGTGGAAAAAGCCAAGGCCATCACCGCCGACCTTGACGCCCGGTACGCCGCCTTTGCCGATGCCGAAGCGTACCTCATCGAGAATGCACTGGTCATCCCGCTCAGCCTGCCGGTGCCGCCCTACATCGCCACCCGGCTGAACCTGTGGGAGGGGCAGTACGCCCCCACCGGCTTCTCCTCGAACCGCCTGAAGGGCATCCATATCCTCGACCACTACGTTTCCATGGACGAGTATAACGCCAACCGGGATGCGCGGTAAAACGATTTAAATGCGCTCCGCGTTGCTCTGCGCATAAATAGCGGAAGAAAACTTTATAATTTCGGGATAGCGGAGCGCCTGCGGGCGCTCCGCTATCCCATTTTCACGGGTGGGGTCGTAACGGTCAACTGCATTTGCAGCGCCTGCTTCCTGCGGAAGCGGCGGCGCTGCGGGAAAGCACTGCCAGTCTGCGCCCTCATCCGGCGCTACGCGCCACCTTCCCCCGACCGGGGGAAGGCTTCAGCAATGGCGGCAAAGTTTCCGGGCGTGCCCGCTCCCCCCTTGGGGGAGCTGTCGCGCAGCGACTGAGGGGCTATAAATGGAGAAGCGAAAAAAGCGTTAAAGCGATAGCGCCGACTGGCGCAGCGCTAGCTTTTTTGTGCTTCGACTTCTTCTTTAGGATTGTCAAGGGCGAGCAGCCCTTGGCCCGTTGCGGGGTGGGTGGAGTCCAGAGGTAGGGAGGGGGGAGTCGGAACACCCCTCCCTGCCTCTGGCCCAGCGGAGCGTCCCTGCACGCTTGCGGCAAGCAGAACCTTCCCCCGTGAAGCGGAGCGCATTCAAAATCGTCCCTCTCCCCATTTTCCCGCAAAAGCCCACAAAGCACTTCCCAAAAAGGGCAATTTGCGGTATGCTATATCTATCGGTATTTCAAGTAAAAAGAGAGGTGCACACCATGGTGCAATATCTTGCAAAGCGCATCGGGCGCTCGGTGCTGACGCTGTTTATCATCGTAACGCTGGTGTTCTGCCTGCTGCGGCTCATGCCGGTGGAAGGCTACTTTGCAAACTACGAAAAAATGTCCGAGGCGCAAATTCAAGCCGGGCTGCAAGCCATGGGTCTTTTGGACCCTCTGCCCGTGCAGGTGGGGCGCTTTTGGAAGAACGCCCTGCACGGCGACCTTGGCGTGAGCCATATCTATAAGGTGAACGCCCCGGTCACCCAGATACTGGCGCAAAAGCTGCCTATCTCTGTGCAGATGGGCGTGCTGGCCATGCTGCTCAGCCTTGTGCTGGGCATCCCGCTGGGGCTTGTCATGGGGCAGTACAAGGGCCGCTGGCCGGATAAGCTGGGCACGGCGCTCATCGTACTGATACAGGCTGTGCCCGCTGCGGTGTACTTTTTGTACATCCAGATGTACGGCACGGCGGCGGTGGGCGTGGGGCTTTTGTTCAACGCCGCAAACTGGCGCTACTGGGTGCTGCCGGTGTGCAGCATGAGCCTTGCAAACCTTGCCTTTTATGCCATGTGGCTGCGCCGCTACATGGTGGACGAAAGCAACAAGGACTACGTCCGTCTTGCCCGCGCCAAGGGCGTGTGCGGGCGGGATATCGCGCTGCATCATGTGTTCCGCAATGCCATGGTGCCGCTGGTGCAGTATATCCCCTCGGCGTTTCTCAATACCGTGGTGGGTTCCATCTACATCGAGAGCCTGTACAGCATCCCCGGCATGGGCGGGCTGCTGGTCACCTGTGTGCAGCGCCACGACAACACCATGGTGCAGGGCATCGTGCTGCTGTACGCCTGTGTGGGCATCGTGGGGCTGATACTGGGCGATATTTTAATGGTGCTCATTGACCCCCGCATCAATTTTGGTAAGAAGGAAGGTGGCCGCTGATGTTCAAACGCGCGTGTTCCCGTCGGCTGGAAGCGCAGCTGAACACCCTGCAAAAGGACGGCCCTGCCGCGTGGGAAACCCTGCCGGAGGAGGAGCTGTTCACCCCCGCCGGGTTCAGCCAGCAGCAAGCCGAAGCCACTGCCAGCACCAGTTACAGCTACTGGGGCAGCACCTTCCGTGCCTTTTTTAAAAACAAGCTTGCCGTGGCGCTGCTGGCAGCGCTGGCGGCGGTGGTGGTGTTCGCCTTTGTGCAGCCGCTGCTGCCCGGGCAGGCAGACCCCAACCTTTGCGCCGTAGACCCCGCCACCGGCATCCAGTACCGCAACATTGCCCCGGGGCAGCAGGGCTTTCTCTGGGGCTCCAACTCCATCGGACAGGACTTGTGGGCGCGCATCTGGGCGGGCGCGCGCACCAGCCTGACCATCGCCTTTTTCGTGGCGGTCATCGAAGCTGTCGTAGGCATTACCGCCGGTGTGCTGTGGGGCTATGTGCGCGGGCTGGACTTTGTGTTTACCGAGCTGTACAACATCTTCGATAACATCCCCACCGCCATCGTGCTGATCCTTATCTCCTATGTGGCTACGCCCAGCATCTGGACGATGATCCTTGGCATGTCCATCAAGGGGTGGATCGAGATGGCGCGGTTCATCCGCAACCAGATCTTAATTATCCGCGACCGGGACTACAACATCGCTTCCCGCTGCATCGGCACGCCTACGCTGCGCATCGTGCTGCGCAATCTGCTGCCGTATCTCGTCTCGGTCATCATGCTGCGCATGGCGCTGACCATCCCGGAAGCCATCGGCAACGAGGTGTTCATCACCTACATCGGCCTTGGGCTCTCGGTGGAAACGCCCTCGCTGGGCAATCTGGTGAACGATGGCCGTAAGGTGATGATGCAGGCGGGGCTGCGGTATCAGCTGCTGTACCCTACCCTGATTTTAAGCTTTGTCACCATCGCCTTTTACCTGATCGGCAACGCCTTCTCGGACGCCGCCGACCCCAAGAACCATCTGCAATAAGGAGGATACCCCATGACCCAAGACCCCATCCTCTCGGTGCGCGGCTTGCAGATCCGGTTCGGGCTGCGCGGGCGCCCCCTGCACGCCATCCGGGATATCGACCTCGACCTTTACCGCGGCGAGGTTCTGGCCCTTGTGGGCGAAAGCGGCTCCGGCAAGAGCGTATTCACCAAAAGCTTTATGGGCCTTCTGGACGCGAACGGCAGCATCACCGGCGGCAGCATCGACTACTACCCCACCCCCGGCTGCGCCCCGCTGCACCTTGCGGCGCTCAAGACTGAAAAAGAGTGGCTTACCGTCCGCGGGCGGGAGATCGCCATGGTGATGCAGGACCCCATGACCAGCCTGAACCCGCTCAAGACCATCGGCGAGCAGATCACCGAAGCGGTCACCCTGCATCAGGGCTTAAAGGGCGCTGCTGCGCGGGAAAAGACGCTGGAATACCTGCGGGACGTGGGCATCTCCGACCCCGCGCTGCGGTACAAGCAGTACCCGCACGAGTTCTCCGGCGGGATGCGGCAGCGGGTGGTCATTGCCATTGCGCTGGCCTGTGACCCGAAAATATTGCTCTGCGACGAGCCCACCACCGCGCTGGATGTGACCATTCAGGCGCAGATCTTGCAGCTGCTGCGGCAGATGCGAGAGAAATACCACCTGACCATCGTGCTCATCACCCACGACCTTGGCGTGGTGGCAAACCTCGCCGACCGGGTGGCAGTGATGTACGCGGGCGATATCGTGGAGATCGGCACAGCGGACGAGATCTACTACGACCCCCGCCACCCCTACACATGGGCACTGCTGTCCAGTATGCCGCAAATGGGCGTGAAGGGCGAGGACCTGTTCAGCATCCCGGGCACGCCGCCCAACCTGTTTGCGGAGATCCACGGCGACGCCTTTGCGCCCCGCAACCCGCAGGCGCTCAAAATTGATTTTGTCAAGCGGCCGCCCTACTTTGCGGTATCGCCCACCCATAAGGCGCGCACATGGCTGCTGGACCCCCGCGCGCCCCGCATCGAGCCGCCCGCTGCGGTGAAAAAGCTGCAAAAGGAGGGGCTGTGATATGGCAGAGCCGTTACTGGAAGTAAAAAATTTACAGGTGACCTACGGCAGCGGGCGCAAAGCCTACCCTGCGGTGCAGAACGCCAGCTTTACCATCTACAAGGGCGAGACCTTCGGCCTTGTGGGCGAGAGCGGCAGCGGCAAAACCACCATCGGCCGCGCCATTCTGCGCATTTTGCCCACCACCGGCGGCGAGATTTTATACAAGGGGCAGCGCATCAACGGCAAAATCTCCCGCGCGCTGGACAGGCAGCTCACCCGGGAAATTCAGATGATCTTTCAGGACCCGCAATCCTCCCTGAACGAGCGCGCCAAGGTGAGCTACATCGTGGGCGAGGGCTTGCAGAACGTGCGCCCGGAGCTGACCGCCGCCCAGCGGGAGGAGAAGGTGCGGCAGGCGCTGTTGGACGTAGGTCTGCTGCCGGAGTTTGCCAGCCGCTTCCCCCACGAGTTTTCCGGCGGGCAGCGGCAGCGCATCGGCATTGCCCGGGCGCTCATCGTAGAGCCGGAGTTCATCGTGGCAGACGAGCCCATCAGCGCACTGGATATGTCCATCCGGGCGCAGGTGCTCAACCTGCTGCGTCAGCTGCAAAAGCAGCGCGGCATCACCTACCTGTTCATCGCCCACGACCTTTCGGTGATGCGTTATATTTCCGACCGCATTGCCGTCATCCGCAAGGGGCATATCGTAGAGCTGGCGGACGCCGAGGAGCTGGTCACCCACCCGCTGCACCCCTACACCCGCAGCCTGCTTTCTGCTATTCCCATGCCGGACCCGCGCCGGGAGCGGGAAAAGCAATTGCTGGTCTACGACCCCGCCATGCACGATTACACCGCAGCGCCCCCCGCGTGGCGGGAATTGCGCCCGCGTCATTGGGTGCTGTGCAATGACGCCGAGGCACAGCAGTGGCTCGCCGGAAGCGGGACGATTTGAAATGCGCGCCGCGTTGCTTTGCGCATAAATAGTTGCTGTTGCATTATAAAGTTGAATTGCTAGAATTTTCCGACAACTACCTTGACAACCAGCGGTATTGCTCTATAATATAAGTGTATACTATGCAAAAAATGCATAGGAACGTTTGGGGACATAATTAATAACAAGGAGGCAGTACGATGAAAAAAATGGAGCGCAGAAAGTTTTTGCAGGTTATGGGTGCGGCGGCTCTTGTGGGCGCAGCGGGTGCTTTGACGGGTTGTGGCCCGGTGCCTGGGCCGGAACAGAATAAAGGCGATGGCTCGGTTTCATTGGCATCGCTGGATGCGTTCACCGGACATTTGGAATGGAACAACGGCGTAGAACCGGAGGATGTCTCCGGAAACAGCTACTCCAAAGCGGTCAACTATATTGTTTGTGCATTTTCGAACGGATCCGAGTGGGATTTCTTGGAGAGATATACCTCGAATGGATATGGATATGGTTTTGCAGAGTATCGTGTATCCAAAAAATATAAGAAGCTGACCATGAAGCTGGCACCGCACAAGCTGATGAATAAGGACGGAAACGCTTATATTAAAGTGTATGCAGATGATAAGCTTGTAGCAACTTCGGAGTTCGTGAAGAAAAAATCTTCGGTAATCGACTTTGAAGCAAATATTGCGGACGCAGAATATATCAAATTGGAAGTGTATGTCCATACAGGAAATTCCATCGGCGAGGGTCCGGATGGCAATGATGGTGCGCTCATCATGGCGGACGCAAAGCTGTGGTCGTAACGTTATAAAATGATGGACGAACGAAATGTCAGCCGCCGGAGTTTTTTTAAAGGTATCGGCAGTACCTTGCTGGTTTCGGCGGTGATTGGTATGACTGGCTGCGGCAAAAAGAGTCAGCCGAAAACAAAAACCAAAGAGGAATTGCTTGCGGGTGATTGGTACAGTTTTTTCACTGAGCCGGCTCTTTCCGTCTATGACGACGGAACCTATACGATGTATGGCGATTACGGTACAGGTCATTGGGCAATTGTAAATGAAGACCAGCTCAAACTTACAGATTTCTACGGGGAAACACATATCATGCGTTTGGTTGATATAGATGAGAGTAAACTGACGCTTGGCCCGACAGAAGCCGATATTGCGGGTGGTGCAGACCCGGACGCAAGGCTTATGATGTACCATACATATGAAGAAGCGAAGCAAAACCAGTCCAAAAATGAATAAGTAGTCAAAAGGGGCTGTTGCAAAATAGCTCTCTGAAAAAATCATGTACAAAACCCGGAACCTTTTCAGGGTCAAAACGGCTCAAAAAGGGTTCCGGGTTTCTGTTTTTGCACTATTTCTTTGTGCAAGTTGCTATCGCATTTTTATTTTGCAACAGCCCCTTTCCCTTTTTCACGGTTGCACGGTTTGTTTATTGACATTCCCCTGCGGTTCTACTACAATACGGAATAAGAGGTCTTGCCCTCTCCAGCATCCCGGCAGCTTTCCACCATGGCAAGCTGCCTTTTTTATGACCGCCGCAAATACTGCGCCGGACGGGAAGATTGAAAGAAGAGAAAAGAAGAAAGGTTTTGATCCTATGACCGAAAACACCAAGGAGCCTGTCTATGCCTCCAAGGCAAAGCCTTGGCTGAAGTATTATGATGAAAAGTACATCCACCAGACCGTGCCGGAGTGCTCGGCCTTTGAGCTGATCTGCCGCAGCAACGAGCGGCATCTGGGCGACACCGCGCTGGAATACTACGGCCGCAGGTTCAGCTATGCCGACCTGATCGTGCAGGTAAAAAAGACCGCCGCCGCCTTGCAGGCGCTGGGGGTGAAAAAGGGCGATATCATCACGGTGGTCAGCGTGATGACCCCGGAGGTGGTCTACACCTTCTACGCCGCCGACCTGCTGGGCGCCACCCTGAATCTGGTAGACCCCCGGTACAGCGCCGAGGGCATCCGGGAGTACATCGAGGAGGTGGAGTCCCGCCTGCTGATCTGCCTGAACGTGGTGTACCCCCGCTGCCATCAGGCCGCAAAGCGCACCAGCGTGGAGCGGGTGGTGGTGCTCAGCCCCGCCGACAGCCTGCCGCTGGCCAAAGCCGTGGGCTACAAGCTGACCAACCCGGATAAAAACCGCTACGCCTCCAACGTGCTGCGCTGGAAGGACTTTATCGCCGCAGGCAAGGGGCACAGCCCCGCCGCCGTGCCCTACGACCCCCAGCACGCCTGCGTGGTGGTGCACACCGGCGGCACCACCGGCTCGCCCAAGGGCGTTATGCTGACCGACTACTGCTTCAACGCCCTTGCACAGGAGTTTGCCGCCCAGAGCCGTCTGTTCCACCGCGGACAGAAGATGCTGAACGTGATGCCGCCCTTCATCGCCTACGGTTACAGCTGCGGCATCCACATGCCGCTGGTCATGGGGCTGCATGTCATCATCATCCCCAATCTGGACCCGGATAAGCTGGGCGCGCTGGTGTGGAAGCACAAACCCGCGCACATGTTCGGCGTGCCCACCCACTACCAGCAGCTGGCCGCCGACCCGCTGCTGAAAAACAAAGACCTTTCCTTCATCCGCAACTACGCCGCCGGCGGCGACTCCCTCTCGCTGGGCGCAGAGCAGACGGTGAACCAGTTCCTCAAAGCCCACGGGGTGGAGTACCCGCTGGCAAAGGGCTACGGCATGACCGAGGTGTCCTCGGCAGCCACCATTGCCGCCGGTAACGTGACAAAGCCCGGCAGCGTGGGCATCCCCATGGTCAACACGGTGGTCTCCATCTTCGAGCCCGGCACCGAGACCGAGCTGCCCATCGGTCAGCGCGGCGAGATCTGCATCTGCACCCCCACCGCCATGAAGGGCTACTACAACAAGCCCGAAGAGACCGCCTACCTGCTGCGCCGCCACGCCGACGGCCAGCTGTGGGCGCACACCGGCGATATCGGTTCTATGGACGAGGACGGCTTTGTGTATCTGGACGCCCGCATCAAGCGCATCATCATCCGGCACGACGGCTTCAAGGTGTTCCCCTCCATGATCGAAAACGTCATCAGCCGCCACCCCGCCGTGCAGCAGTGCTGCGTGGTGGGCTACGCCGATACCGACCACACCCAGGGACGTCTGCCCTTCGTTTTTGTGGTGCTGGACCCTGCCGCCACCGGCAAAAAGCGCCAGATCCTGCGGGAGCTGCGCCAGCTGTGCCGCGAGGAGCTGCCGGAGTATGTGCAGCCCGCCGCCTCGGCCTATAAGATCATCCCCGAAATGCCCATGACCCCCGCCGGAAAGGCCGACTACCGTAAGCTGGAGGAAGAGGTGGGGTAAACCCGCTGCCTTTAAGAAAGAAGGAACCATCCATGGATCATCCCCGTTTTGCCGCATGGCTGTGCAGCGCCGCTGCGCTGGTGCTGCTGGCTGTGCCCGCCTTTGCACAACAGCCCGATGCCCTGCCGCCGGAGGCTGCCCCCGCCGCGCAGGTGCAGCCCGCTGAGGAAGCCCCCGCTGAGCAGGCCGCCCAGCCCGCCCCGGACGGAGAAGCGCCCGCTGAGGAAGCCGCCCAGCCCGCCGGGGAAGCCACTGCCGCCGACCCACAGCGCACCTATGTGGCGCTGGGGGACAGCATCGTTTCCGGCGTAGGTCTGCCGGATTTCAAGTACACCGAAGCCGCCATCGGCATAGACGCAGCCGCAAACTTTGAGGGCTACCCGGAGCAGTGCTATGTGGCACTGGTGGGCAAAGGCCTTGGGCTGGACCGTCAGCACGCCATCAACCTTGGTCTGCCCGGGCTGACCACCGGCGACCTTGTGGATATGCTGCACACCGGCGCAATGCCCCAGATGAACCAGCTGGCGGGCACCTATTACGTCTACCCCCAGATGCTGGACTATATCCGGCGTGCGGATATCATCAGCGTGCAGATCGGCTCCAACGATGCGCTGGTGCCCGCCCTTGTGGCGCTGGGCAACGCCACCAACTGGAAGAGCGAGCAGCTGGTGGCCACCATCGTCAGCGGTGTGCTGCGCGAGCCCAGCTTTGAGAACCTGCAGCGGCTGAACAGCGACCTTTCCCGCCTGCGGCTGACCCGCGAAGAGCGCAAAGCCACCACCCAGCTGCTGCTGGGCGGCGGCACCGACGCCATCTGCGAGCAGGCGTATCAGGACGCCGCCGTACACATGCCGCAGGTGGTGTCCCAGCTGCGGGCGCTGAACCCGGACGCGCAGATCATACTGGTAGGCTACACCAACCCCGTGCCCCTGCTGCCGGAGTGGACACAGCTGTTCCGGCGGCTGAACGCCCTTGGCAAGAGCCTTGCCGCCCAGAACGAGAACGTGACCTATGTGCCCATCCCCTTTACCCTGACCGCCACCGATGCCCACCCCACCGTGAGCGGGCATAAGTACATCGCCAAGCGCATCCTGCGGGCGGTCAAGTAAGCGCACCAAAAAAGCCGGGCAGCCCGCAGGCTGTCCGGCTTTTTATTTGTGTTCAGCTTACCCTTCCGCTCTCTACCGAGAAGCTGACATCCGCCGCAGCCATGGTGGACTTGCGGTGAGATACCAGCAGCACCGTGCGGTCTTTGCACGCGGCGCGGACGGCGCGCAGGATGATGCCCTCGTTCAGGCTGTCAAGGTTGGAGGTGGGCTCGTCCAGCAGCAGGAAAGGTGCGTCGTGCAAAAATGCCCGTGCCACGCCGATGCGCTGCCGCTCGCCGCCGGAAAGGGTGCTGCCCAGCTCACCCACGGGGGTGTCGTAGCCCTTGGGCAGGCTGCGGATAAAGTCATCCAGCGCAGCCTTTTTGCAGGCGGCTTCCACCTCTGCCTGTGTAGCATCGCGCTTTGCAATACGGATGTTGTTGCCGATGGTATCCGCAAACAGTTCGGTCTCCTGCGTCACAAGACTTTCCTGCGCCCGCAGGGCGGCGGTGTTCACCCGCCGGATGTCCGCATCCCCGAACCGGATGCTGCCGGTCTGCACGTCCCAGAAGCGCATCAGCAGCCGCAGCAGGGTGCTTTTGCCGCTGCCGGAGCGCCCGGTGATGCCCACGATCTTTTTTTCCGGGATGGTCAGGCTGATCTCCCGCAGCACCTGCTCCCCCGCGTAGCCAAAGCTGACGCCGCGCACCTCGGCCCCCGCAAAGGGGGTGTTTTCGCCGTCGGTCACCTCGGGGGTCACCGGTGCTTCGTCCAGCAGCGCCAGCACGCGGTCTGCGCTGGCAAATACCTGCGTCAGCCCTGCGCCAAGGTTCGCCAGCGCCACCACCGGCCCGAAGGAGCCAAGGGCGGTCAGGGTGCACACCAGCACCCCCTGCGCCGCCAGTGCGCCGCGCTGGTACAGCCACAGGCTCACGCCCAACACCGCCAGTGTGGTGAATAAGATCAGGGTGTTGGTCACGGCTACGATCAGCCCCTCGCGGTACTTCAGCGCCGTCTGCTTTGCGCCCAGCACCTCGCTGTGGGCGGTGATGCCTGCCGCCCGGGCGGCGGTATCCTGATACTGCAAGGTGTCCCGCAGGCCGCGCAGGCTTTCCAGCACATCGCTGTTGGTATCTGCCAGCGCCTGCCGGTATTCGCGGGCAACGGCCTGTCCACGCTTTGCGCTCCACACCGGCAGCGCCACGCCCACCAGCAGATAGCCCGCCAGCAGCGCCAGCGCGGGCAGGATGTGCCAGTGCGCCGCAAAGGCGGTCATGCCCGCCGCCCAGAGCACGGCGATGCACACCGGCGAGATGGTGTGGGCGTAGAACACCTCCAGCGCCTCGATGTCGGCGGTGATCAGGGAGATCAGGTCGCCCCGGTCGCGGCCTTCCAGCTTTGCAGGGGTCAGGCGGCGCAGCGCGCCGAACACCTTATCCCGGATGAGCGCCAGCAGCCGGAAGGCGATATAGTGGTTGGACGCCTGCTCCGCATAGCGCAGCACGCCGCGCAGCAAAGCAAACACCAGAATGCACCCGAAGGCCATGCCCACGGTGGGCAGCGGGCTTTGCAGCCCGGCAGCGGTCAGGATGGCAAAGCCGCCGAAAATGGTAATGAAGGTGGCGCAGAAATGCCCCGCCACGCCCATAACGATGGCTGCCAGCATGATGGGCAGCATGGGCTTTACCAGCACGATCAGCCGCGCCACAATGGCGGCAGGGGTGCGGTGGGTGGTTGTGTCGTTCATCAGGCATCCTCCTTTGCAAGGGTCTCCAGCTGCTTCTGGGCGGTGTACAGGCGGCAGTAAGCGCCCCCGTGCGCCAGCAGCTGCGCGTGGGTACCGTGCTCGGCAATGCCGCCGTTTTCCAGCACATAGATGCAGTCGCTGTCCACCACGTTTGCCAGCCGGTGGGAGATCAAGATCACCGTCTTTTTCCCCGCCAGACCCCGGATGGCTGCCATGATGTCGTTTTCGCTCTCGGCGTCCACGTTGGAGGTCGCTTCATCAAAGAGGTAGATGGGGGTATCGTGCAGCAGAGCACGCGCCATGGCAAGGCGCTGCCGCTGCCCGCCGGAAAGGTTGCTGCCGCCCTCGTGCACGGCGGTCTGTAAGCCGTTCTGGCTGCGGCAGAAATCCGCAAGGTTCACCTCTTCCAGCGCCGCCCAGAGCTCGCTCTCGGTGGCCTGCGGTTTTGCCATGCGCAGGTTGCTTTCCACCGTGCCCTTAAAAATGGTGGAATCATGGGGCACAACGGTCAGGGCGCGCTGCCGCGCAGCCCGCTGCAGCTGCTGCACCGGCACGCCGCCCATGGTCACCCGGCCGGTATACCCGGTGCGCCGCCCCGCCAGCAGGGCGGCAATGGTGCTTTTGCCGCTGCCGGAAGCGCCCACCAGCGAGACAAAGCTGCCCTGCGGCACGGTAAAGGAGACGTCTTTCAGCACGGTGCGGTCTGCCTCGTAGCCAAAGGTCACATCTTCCAGCGCCAGCGTGGTGTCCGCCGGGGCGTTCTGCGCACCGTCCTGCGGCTCCTCGGCTGCCAGCAGCCGGAAGATCTTCTCCGCCGAAGCCGCACCGTTCATGGCAATGTGGAAGTAGCTGCCCAGCAGCCGCAGCGGCAGGAAAAAGTCTGCCGCCAGCAGCAGGATGGTCAAGGTAGCGGTCAGCTCCAGCTTTCCAGCCGCAAAGGCCGCCACGGCGCTGATGATGCCCAGCCCCGCGCCGCCGTAGGCCATCAGGTCCATCAGGGTCACCGAGTTCAGCTGCATGGTCAGCACCCGCATGGTGATCTTGCGGAAGCGCTCAGCTTCGGCGTTCATCTGCTCGTGCTTCCAGCCGTCAGCCTGATAAATTTTCAGGGTGGTCAGCCCCTGAATATTTTCCAGAAAGCTGTCGCCCAGCGTGGTGTACTCGCTCCAGTAGCTTGCCAGCAGCTTTTTGGCAAACTTCTGCACCGCCACGATGGACATGGGGATCAGCGGCACGCAGCACAGCAGAATGACCGCCGACCGCGCGTGCACCCCAACCAGCAGCGCAAACAGGGTGACGGGTGCCAGCAGGCTGTAAAACAGCTGCGGCAGATATTTTGCAAAGTAGGTGTCGATCTGCTCCACGCCCTCGCTTGCCAGCATGACCACCTCACTGGTGGCCACCGTTTCGGTATAGCCGGGGCCAAGGCGGGTGAGCTTTTCGTAAATTTTGCTGCGCAGGGTGCGCTTGACATCCCGCGAGGCCTGATCGCTCATACCGGAAGCCAGCATGGTAAAGGCAAAGCGCAGCGGCACCGTACCAAGGCAGAGCAGGATATTCTGCCGCAGCGCGGCAGCGGTCAGGCTGCCCGCAAAAGCCGCCCCCACCAGCCGGGCGACTGCCCGGACAAAGATGATATTACACACCAGCCCCAGCCACTGGAACGCCACGTTTGCTCCCACATACCGCAGCGCCGCCCGGTCGAAGGACAGCAGTTTTTTGTTTATCATGGGTGTTTCTCCTCTTCAGTCTCCTCTGCCCCGCCGGGCAGTGGGACGCGTTAACGATTTAGAATGCGCTCCGCGTTCGCTTTGCGCATAATTAGCGGAATTAGATTTTTATTCGGGATTCAGAAAAGCCTGCGGGCTTTTCTGAATCCCCTTTTCACGGGAGGGGTCGTAACGGTCAACTGCATTTGCAATTCAAACCGCCATTTAACCATTGCAGCCCCTCCTGTGAAAATAGCGTTTGGAGCGGCCCGCAGGCCGCGACAAACGCGAAATTATAAATAATTTTTCCGCTGATTATGGCTAGAGCGCAGCGGAAGCCATTTCAAATCGTCCCGCCTGCGGCGCAAGTCTCTTCCCCTTCCACCATCCGCTCATAGTCGGCGGTAAAAAGGCGCTGGGGCAAAGCGCTGGTCATGGCAAGGGCGGCGTTCCACTGTTCCTCGTCCGTCAGCTCACCGCTCACCGGCGGAAAGTGCGCCAGAATGGCGTCCAGCTCCCGCTGCACCCGCTTTGCCACCCAGATGCCGCGGTCGGTCAGGTAAATTTTACCGTAGTATTCCTTTACGATCATGCCCTGCTCCATGAGCAGGTTCAGAATGCGCACCACCGAGGGTTTTGTCACCCCCAGCTTTTCCGCAATGCTGCGGGAGCTGATGTCCAGATGGGTGCGGCTTACCTCGTAGATGGCCAGCAGATAGCGCAGATGCGCTGCGGTCAGCTGCATACCGGTCACTCTCCTTTTACGCGCCGGGGCTTGCCCGGTGTTATCATAAGCTAACTTTGTTTTAACTAAAAAGGAGCGCGAGCCGAGAGTTTCAGCCCGCGCTCCTTGCGGTTCATTTCAATGCTCAGTGACAGCCGCTGCAGCTGCCATTGCAGCCGCCTTCGCCACAGCCGCTGCACCCACTGCAGCCGCCGCCATGCTTGTGGGAGTGCCATGTGATCCAGCCCACACCGCCAAACACGATGACTGCCACAATGATCGTGGGCAGATTAAAATTTGCAGCGAGGAATTCCATCATACAAAACACACCCTTTCACAATGTCATGCGGTTTGATCAGATCTTGGTCACGTCGATCTTGACTTCGTTGTTACCCGCATACTTATTGGGACGCACCAGCAGGTAGATGAACGCTGCCAGCACCACAACAGCCACCACGGTGAACAGGCCAAAGTGCACCTCGCCGGTGACAAGGCCGCCCAGCTGATACACCACCAGCGATGCGCAGTAAGCCAGAGCGCACATATAACCAATGGCAATGGCGGTCCACTTGCCGTTGTTCATCTCGCGCTTGATGGCACCCATTGCGGCGAAGCAGGGAGCGCACAGCAGGTTGAAGATCATGAAGGCGTAAGCAGACAGTGCGGTGTAATCCTGTGCCACAGCGGCCCAGATCTCGTCGCCGTTCTCAGACAGCTCGCCACCGAAGTGATACAGGACGCCGAAGGTACCAACGACGTTCTCCTTGGCGATCAGGCCGGACACGGAAGCGACGGTTGCTTTCCAGTTGCCAAAGCCCAGAGGTGCAAAGATCCATGCGATCTTGGTGGCGATGGCAGCCAGAACAGAGTTGTCCTGATCTTCGACCATGCCGAATGCACCGTTCTCGAAGCCAAAGCCCTGCAGGAACCACAGCACGACGGTCGCAAGCAGAATGACGGAACCGGCACGCTTGATGAAGGACCAGCCGCG
>ENA-UEYL01000477-UEYL01000477.1-human-gut-metagenome-genome-assembly--contig:-NODE-477-length-40937-cov-22.698752_pt1 | contig 40937 bp, 38 predicted proteins | sample MGYA00242941_ERZ507946 | MGnify/ENA primary metagenome ERZ507946 (study PRJEB26167, sample SAMN06115482) | human gut metagenome | host: Homo sapiens | place: China:Guizhou | collected 2015-03-11...
TATGTAATGAATGGAGGTATTACTCCGTCGGGGTATTATGATTTATACAATACAGAGGCGAATACGATATCTATTAGTGAAGGCGGAAATTCCTGTGGATATGTACAATATAATTATACTCCATTTTGGAGCGGAGGGCACTGTTATACTTTAGAGAATATCTCAAATGTGGTAGATAATAGATACCTGTTCCATTATTTGAAAGCAAATGAATTACAGATTATGTCGTTGCGTATTGGAAGTGGACTGCCCAATATTCAAAAGAAAGATTTGTCTGCGTTTCGCATCCCATTACCAGCACTGAATAAACAGATCAATATCGCAAAAGCACTTGATGCTCTATTATACAAAATAACGGTTGATAAAAATATATATTCCACTTATAAACAACAAAAAGAATACTTGTTGCAACAGATGTTCATATAAACATTTTTTGTAATAAAAATCGTTTTTGGATAGTTAAACGTTCCAACAGCGATCTTTCCATCTGAATTTTTGTGTCAATAGAGGTGAGGATTCCGGCAATATGTTCCTGCTGGGCAAGGGATGGGCGCCAAATTTTAGCTATCCCATAGTCCCGAAAATAAATGTGAGGGATTGTTTGACCGGTTTTATATTGACTGAAGTCGAAGATCTTAAGACAATAGTATAAATACCGTAATGAGCATCCGGATCTGGCTGTTAAGCGGTTCAGTGTCCCAATTGCCGAATATTCGCCGGAAACATAAAAAGTTGCACCGACACTTGCGCCGTCTTTAATGATCAGGATAGAATCGCCCGATGCTTCAGGCGTATTTGAATAACCACATATACCTGCCGCACCATATACGGGATATTTTCCATCTGTAGTAACCGACTTTTCTTGCAATATTGATGAATGACATTCCAAACAAGTATTTAAAGCGGTATTCGGGATTCCTTGTGAAACCAACTTTAGACAAAGCCCTCTGATTAAGGATTCAAGTTTCTCAATGATTTTGTTTTGGGTGGCGATACGTTCATTTATCAGTTGCAGGAAATGAGTTATTTTCTTTTGCTCATTATGTCGGGGATAGTATAATTTTAGATTCCGAAGATCATCGTTATAAATTCGAACAATAGTTGTAGAGTTCAAATGTGACCAATTTACTTTGCAGAGTAAGTGATACAAAAAATCATTTGATAAAATCTCGTTAGGATTGTCTATCCACACAATATTTGAATCCTGATAGTAAGAATCTTCTCCATTATAGATGATACATTTGCCTACTGTTCCAGCACAAGTAATCATTACTTCTCCTTTACGCGGAAAAGAATACTTCGTCTTATACTCATCAAATAATTCTTTGGAGATGTAAGCATCGGCTTTTCCGCCAATAGTCCCAATTTTATAAAAAGGGACACCATTTTCAGTATTCGTTTGAGCCGCCATGATTCGCTTACACATCTGAATATTACAATTATCCCCCAATCGTACTTTCTTCCACTCCCCCGTAAACTCCGGGAATCTCAAATGGGGAACATTGGAGAAAACCGAACTGTAAAAGCCTCTTTATTCCTATCTTCCTGCTATATTATTCAAACCTTTTAGAATATGATAGCAGAAACCAAACTTTCGGAGATTGTCGCTCTATGGAAAGAGGACAAAAGACAGTATGTAAAACGCTCCACATTTTCAGCTTATACACTACTTATTGAAAATCACATCTTACCGTCATTCGGCGACAAAACGCTCATCGAAGAACAGGATGTGCAGACCTTCGTATTTCGGGAACTCGACAAAGGATTGAGCCACAAAACAATCAAAGACATTCTAATCGTTTTGAAAATGATACTGCGATTCGGCGTCAAGAACAAACTGATCGAATACCGTCAGATAGACATAAAATTCCCTACGGAACGCGACAAACATTCAATTGATATATTGAGCCGTTCGCACCATCGTCAAATCATGGAGCATATCCAATCACATTTCACATTCAAGAATTTAGGCATCTACATCTGTCTGAATGCCGGAATGCGTATCGGAGAAATTTGCGCCCTTACATGGAAAGATTTAGATATTGAGAATGGAATTATTCATGTACAAAAGACCATCCAGCGTATCTATATCGTCGAAGACGATCGAAAACATACAGAGATCATTCTTGACACTCCCAAAACCAAAAACTCGATTCGCGAAATTCCGATGACACGGGATTTGCTAAAAATGATCCGCCCGCTCAAAAAAGTCGTTAATGACCGTTTTTATGTGCTGACCAACGAAGCGACTCCAACCGAACCGCGTACCTATCGTAATTACTACAAACAATTCATGCAGGCGCTCGGTTTACCGGCCATGAAATTTCACGGTCTGCGGCACAGTTTTGCTACACGCTGCATCGAAAGCAAATGCGATTACAAAACCGTGAGCGTTTTGCTGGGACACTCGAATATCAGCACTACGCTCAATTTATACGTACATCCAAATCTGGAACAGAAAAAAAGATGCATGGAGCAAATGTCAAAACTGCTACGCTAACCATCTCCATTTTCTGAATTAACTCTTGAATTTTTATGACCAACCACGACAATTGGTCGCGGTTGGTCATAAAAGTTTCATTATCTGAAAGATCGTCCATCAATTTTTCCGCTTCCAAATCATATATTCTTTTGCCAGGATAATAAATTCAGCTTATATTTACAGCGCGTTAAAAAGAATATAAGGCCTCGAAAAGGAACGATAGCATGAAACGACGTTTGAAAAGTCCTGCGGACATAGAGACGCGTTGCGCGGAACTCGGATTTCTTCCCTTTTTCCGGTGCGGCATCCCCGGTTTTTCCGTCGAAGAGATGGTCGCCCCGGAGTATTGGTTCACCGACGAAGAAGGAGCCTGGGAGTGGAAAGGTCCTGTCATCCGTGAGGGACACTGTGCCTACGGCAAACTCTTCGCCCGCAAAGCAGGCTTTGTCAGCCGCGAGTGGCTGCCCGACCTTACGAACTACCGCCGCTCCCGGCCGCTGGCCCCAAATGAGGACGCAGCGGCCCTCGACGACGTGGTGTTACAGACTGTTCTGGTCGAAGGAACGGCCACCGTCAAGGAATTGCGCCAAATGCTGGGGTTCGCCCAAGGACGCGGAAAAGGTTCGAAGAACACCCCGACGTCGAAAGTCGCAGAGGACGAGAAGATTTCACTTGATCCGATTCTGACAAGGCTTCAGATGGAGATGCGGCTGGTGATCGCCGATTTCGAGTACAACGTCGATCGCCGCGGCAACCGCTACGGCTGGGGTATCGCACGGTATACAGCGCCCGAAACACTCTACGGCCCACTCCGCGTCGAGCGCACACCCACCGAATCGTTCGAACGTATTTATGAACACCTCCGCCGTTTGTTTCCGGACACAACAGACAGCAAACTCCTGAAATTAATCGGATGACAACCGGGAATCGACGCCCGGATAGAGGTCCCGCCCGCCGAAGGTTTGGTAAATCGCGCCCATCGTACTCCTGAACGACCCGTCCTTCTCGTGGGCGAACAGCCCGCTGCCACCGAACTTGTCGCGCAACACCTGCAAAGCCTCCATCGGACGAACCATTTCCATTTCGGAAACAGTCGCCTCGCGCTCCAGCTCTCCGCTTTGAAAAACATGACGGATGCGCTTCGAAACAGCAGGTATCTCCGTCCCGAAATCGGCGAAGCGGTTCTCCTCGCCCCACCGTATCCCGGCGACCCAGTCCACCCCGGCCCGCCAACCCGGACCCTGCCCCGCTAATCAGGGTCCCGCCGCGTCAATCCGAAACCCGTCCTTGCGCCCCGCGGCTTCCCCGCCCGGCATCCGGCTGATTGTCCGGCCTTTTCCGCGTATACGGCCCGACGGCTCTGGTACGCAAATTGCTCCGAGAGGAAGAAATTCCTCATACCATGAACAACTTTTCCTCACTGATCGAAAATTCGAAACAGGCCGTCCGCTACTGGTGGCTGCTGTTGATCATCGGCATCGCGCTCTTCGCGGTCGGCGTGCTGATTTTCGTCTACCCTGCCCAGAGCTACCTGGGCATGTCGCTCGTCTTCGGATGGCTGATGCTGATTTCGGGCATCCTGGAGGTCGTGCTCTCCTCGGCCAACAAACACTTCATCACGGGCCGCGGCTGGATGATGGCCGGAGGGATCATCGAGATCATCCTCGGCATCATCCTGATCTTCAACGTCGGGCTTTCGGCCGCCACGCTGCCCATCTTCCTCGGGTTCTGGCTGATGATGCGCGGTTTCAGCGCCATCGGACTGGGTGGCGACATGAGCGCCCTGGAGATCGCCGGTTCGGGCTGGACCATCTTCACGGGCGTGCTGCTGCTGCTCTGCTCGCTGTGGATTCTGTTCCAGCCGCTGGTCATCGGCACGACGGCCGTCATCGTCTGGGTCGGCATCACGCTGCTCCTGGCCGGCATCACAGCCTTCTCGCTGGCCCTCCAGCTCCGCAACGCCCACCACTGCCTCCACAGCGACCGCTGACACGTCCGGCGACGAAAAAACCGGGACGTTCCCACGAGGGAGCGTCCCGGTTTCCATCTCTCCGGCGGCATCTATTCGAAATCCTCCCGGAACAACCCGTATTTGCGGATCAGACGGGAGATTTCGGGATCGAGATTGCCGCGGAACTTCAGGCTCTCGCGCAGTTCCACCGAGCGCAGGAAATAGGTCACGGCCTGCTCCTCGTCGCCCAGACGCGACGCAAGGATGGCCAGCATGTACTGGATGTCGGGCGTCGAAGCGGCGTCCGGCTCGGCGCGCAGAATGCGGTACGCCGCGGCATCGTACCCCAGCGACATGTAGGCCAGCGCCGTATTGCGGTCCTCGTAGGGACGCAGGATCGTGAGCGCCTCCTCATACCGCCGCTTTTTGAGCAGCTCCACGGCATGCATGTACTCGGCATCGACCTCGGTCGTGTAGACCGTGTCCTGTTTCATGCCGCGGCGGTGGAGGTTGAACCGGAAATCCACGGCGCGCATCTGCGGGTAGATCACCCGGCGCATACGCTCGTAAGCCTTGGGATATTTCATCCGGATACGCCATTCGCGGGTGTCGGGATTGCCCTCCCACTTCATCATGGCCAGCACCTCCTGCTTGTCGGCGATCAGCGTGTCGGCAGCTACCAGCCGGCAGAGCTCGTCCCAGTCCTCGGCCAGCCACTTCGTGCGCAGCAGGTTCGGCAAGTCGGGAAGCTGCTCCCCGGCAGACCTGTCGAGCACCTGCCGTCCGTTCTCGTCGAGCGTATAGCTGCCCGACACCCGAAGCGAGTCGTACAGCGTGCGGAACTCCGACACGAGCACCCGGCGCAGCGCCTCGGCGCGTTCGCGGGCCAGCCGCTCGTTGACCTGCCAGGTTCCCTCGGGCGAAGCCGTGGCGCGGAGCGTGATGCTGTCGATGATGTAGACCGGATCGGTCATCAGGCCGCGCGTCAGCGAACGCACGGCGGCGATCTGACGGCGATTTGCGGTCAGCGTGTCCACAAGGGTCGATTTGCCCGACGGAAAGGTGAAGAAGAAGCGCGCGTTGGCCTCGGCGTCGCGCAGCACGATGCGCTGCATGTAGCGCGTCGTTTCGTCGAGGAACGTGGTCATCGAAGCCACGTTGTAGGTCAGCGTGTCCGACCGGGTGATCCGGTACGTGCGGCCGCTCCGGTCCTCGACCTCCCCGGCCAGACAGAGATAGAGTTTCGACGTGTTTTCGTCGGCCTGCACCTGCTCGGTGTAATAATAGTCGATCCGCCCGTCGGGCCGGCAGATCACCGTGTCGAGCCGTGCGTCGGCATAATAGGGATGGCGCACCAGGCGCGCGAAAGCCGCAGGACTGTTCACGGCCCGCTCGTAATTGCGCCGCAGCTCTCCTTCGCGCAGCATGCCGCACCGCACCTCCGCCGTATCGAGGGCGTTCAGCGCCGCCAGACGGTCGGCGGCATACTCCTTGCGGATGCGGTAATTCTCACGGGCGGCGCTGTCTCCGGTTTCGCGCAGCAGCCCTTCGACCTCCGGACGGCGCAGCCCCGTGTAGGCGAGCCGCCGGCCCGCCAGCGTGCGTATCCCGGCATCGTCGGCCGTATAGACCTCGCCGTAAACGCGCCCCGGATTCTCCGTCAGCGAACGGATGTAAGCCTCGCGCTCACGGCCCCCGTCGACCGGGTATTCGCCCTGCACGCGGGTGTAGATCCCGCCGCCGGGCAGCACGTCATCGCCCGTATAGGCATGCCGGTAACGCGGCGCAAAATAGTCGTTCAGATGGTCGAACTTGTCGCTGGCATCCGGCGTGTAGGAGGTCCGTTCCCGCACCTTGCGGTCGGTCGCCGTGACGTAGCGGCGCAGCCGGGCGTACTGCCGGCGACGCTCCCCGCGCGTCGTCCATCCCACCTGCCTGTCGAACATCGCCTCCTCGGGCGTCATCCGTTCCAGACGGGCTTCGGCGTCGGCATACTTCGTCCGCTGCTCCGCCACGCGGTCCATATAGCGGGCATAGGCTCTCTTGTCGCCGAACCGCTCGAAGTAATCCGCGCTGTCGACGATCCGTCCGAGATAGTCGTCGTAACGCGCATATTCGCGCCGCTGCATCGTCCTGAAGCGGTCGCCGCTGTAAACCAGCGGATCGAACGCCAGCGTGTCCGCCCCCTTGAGCAGCTGCGGATCGACGACCAGCTGCCAGTTCCGGGCCTGCAATTCCTGCGGGACCGACACGACGAACTCGACGTTGATCTTGCCGTTGCGCTCCACCAGATTGCGGCGGTTCGAGGCCGAAATGACCACCTCGTCGATGGCCACCGACATCATCTTCTCGCCCGACAGCGAATCGACGTCCACGGGCGTAATGAAAAGCTCCGTGCCGTCCTGCTTGCGGTAGGTAATGATCTTCTGGGTGCGGGCCGTATCGGCGGCCTGCGCCACGGGGTTCTGTGCCGACCGGGCCGGGAGGTGCACCCCCACTTCGGGATCGCTCTTGGCCAGTTTGCGGATATTTCCGCACCCGGCCAGGAATGCGCCCGCGGCAAGAACGGCCGCCGCATACCCCATCCATTCGCGCTGTTTCATCATCCGGGCAGGCATTTACTTGCGGGAAACGTCCACCGCACCGTTCACATCGACCGTAAAGACCCGCCTGACGCCGCCGGGCGAGGTCTGAACCTGGCGCAGCACCAGCGTGGCGCCGGCCATCCAGCTCTCGTAGGGCACCTTCATCTCGTAACGGAACACCTGATCGGTCTTTTTATCGGCATTGATCGTCATATAGGGCTGCCGCTCGGCCCAGTAGGCGCCGGAAAGACGGCGGCGGCGCTCCTGCATGTGCTGCTGATAGCGGCCGTTGATGAGGATGTGGGGAAAGAGTTTCACCGACTTGCGGTCGGGGGTGCTCAGCTCGGGCAGGATAGTCCAGCTCTGCGAGCGGGTCACGGCCTTGCGCGACACCGATATTTCCAGCACCATGTGCAGCTCGCCGCCGCGTTCGGCCAGCACCTTGCGCGTCACGGCGACATCGCCCACGATCTGGGCGCGGAGCGAAAGCGCCGCAACGAGAAATACGAAAAGGAAGCAGTATTTTTTCATGGGACGCATCGTTTATTTCTTGGAGTTGAACAGGTAGACGAACGTTACGCCGATCTCGGTGGGGATCGGCAGGAAACGCTTGGAGTCGACGTAGGAACTGCGCTTCGGGCCCCTGACCGGCTCGGCATGGTAGCTCAGGCGGGCCAGTCCGGCGCCGGCCGAAAGTTCGAGGTTCCAGTGGGGGCTGACGTAAAACTGGTAACCGATGCTGATGCCTGCGCCGACGAACGAACCTTTGTAATAGTTGGTCTGCAACCCCTTGAATACCTTGTCGCCGATGAACGGAAGCTTGAAGCCGCCGACCTCGAACTTGCCGCCGATGGCGTGCACCCCGAAAAAGAGGCGCGTATACTTCTCGGTCACCCAGTAACGGTACTCGGGGCGGATGAACCAATGCTGGATCTTATTGTCCGAACCGATGGTCCAGGGGTTGTAGTTGGCCGAGAATCCCAGCGTGGAATGCTTCCCGACGGCCACCTCGGCCCCGACATTCGGAGTCGCGGCAGCCCAGTAAAGCAGATTGGTCTTCACAGCCACCTGCTGCGCCGACGCTCCGGCCCAGCAGCACACGGCCAAAAGAAGCGCCGGAAGGATCTTCTTATTCATATTCATAGACACACAAATTGATTCGTGTTTGCACATGTCCGAACCGGCCCAAAAGTCTGTTCCCGTCGCCATTTCAGACAATTAACGGTGCAAAATTGGACATAAAACACAAAAATACATGTATCATATATAATACACCGGACCTTAAAACACCGAAACGCCCAGGCCCGGAACCGCGGCGTCCGGGCACCTGCACGCGGTTTATTTGGCTTTTCGGCGGAAAATCAGTAATTTTCGCACCTAAAACGCCCTGGCGATGTTGAAATTAACGATTGCAGCACTTGCGGCCATGCTGCTGACCGCATGCGGAAGTCCGGAAAAACGGACCGAAAAGCAACAGGAAAAAACGATTTTGTGCGGCGGCTATACCGGGCAGCGGCCCCTCGAAGCGTCCGATCGCGAACTGTTCCGCCGGGCGACGGCCGGCATGACCGGCGTAAGCTACACCCCGGAGAGCGTCGCCACGCAGGTCGTGGCGGGAACCAACTACCGCTTCATCTGCACGGCGAAAACCGCGACGCCCGGCCCCGAAACCTACGAGGCCGAAATCATCGTCTTCCAGCCGCTGCCGGGGCAGGGCGAGGCGAAAATCGCGAAAATCACGCGGTTGTAGCCCCTCCGGCGGCTCTCTGCAAATACTCCTGCAGGATGAGCGCATGGTTCTCCGCCGCATTTTTCGAGGCGTAGAGCAGCGTCACCGTGTCCGCACCTTCTATTCCGCGGACGAACTCCCGCACGGCCTGCGACGCACGCAACTCGTCGGTGTACCGGCGGCGGAACTCCTCCCAGCGGTCCCCGGGGTCGGCGTGATACCAGCTGCGCAGTCCGGCCGAAGGCGCAAGGTCCCTGGCCCAGACGTCGCAATGCAGGGCGTCTCTGCGTACGCCCCGCGGCCAGAGCCTGTCGACCAGCACGCGGCAGCCGTCGTCCGGCGCCGGCGCTTCGTAAACCCGTTTGATCCGTATCCGTGTCATGGGATTATTCCAAAAGAGGTGAAAAGTTCGATCTGACTCTCTTCCGGGGCTCTCAAACGAACGGCCCGCACTCCCCAACCGGGCATGTCGGACGGGCGATCGACAAACCCGACACCCTTTGCGGCAAGGGCTTCACAGGCATAAAAACGGAAACACTTGCCGTAGTCCCAGACCCGCAAACTTGCGTTACTCAATTTCATAGTCGGTCAATTTTAGAGACGAGGAACAAAAAGCGGGCCTGAAAGCCCTAAAATGAAGGGCGCCTCCCGGCGCCCTTCCCCATCAAAAATTAACCCTTAAAAATTATCCCCTTTTCGGAAGACTTCCGAGAGATAGTGGTGCAGATAACATAAATCAGCGTCACCTTGTATCACTTCCCGCATCATCAAGTCTTCGTCCTCGGAGATGCCGTTGTCTGAAACCTCGTTTTTGTCAATATCCTCCATAGGCTTTGGTTTTAACTTGCTTGCATTTATATAACGCAACCCATTCGGGAATATTGTGCGGGGTCAGCTCAAGATCAGATTTTTTTCTTTGATCATCCGCCGCAGGTTGATCAGCGCATAGCGCATGCGCCCCAGCGCCGTGTTGATGCTCACGTCGGTCTGTTCGGCGATCTCCTTGAAGCTCAAGCCCGAGAAGTAACGCATGATCACCACCTCGCGCTGCTCGGAGGGCAGCAGTTCGACCAACGCGCGCACGTCGCGTTCGATCTGCTCGCAGACCATCGAATCCTCAACCGTACGCTCGGACAGCTTCAGCGTCCCGAGCACGTCGTAGCCGGCTTCGGCTTCGCTCACGGATTTGTTCTGCCGCTGTGCGCGGAAGTGGTCGATCACCTGGTTGTGCGCGATGCGCAGAATCCACGAAAGGAACTTTCCGTTATCGGTATAACGGCCTTCGTCGATCACACGGACGGCTTTGATAAACGTCTCCTGGAAAATGTCATCGGCCACATCACGGTCCTTGACCATCATGTGGATGTAGTCCTTCACCCTGCGGCTATGGCGTTCGATGAGTTTGGATATGGCACTACGGTCACCTGAAAGGTAGTGATTAAGCAATACCTGGTCACTTAATACTTGCACGTTCATACTCTTGTCTCCTAATTAGTTACTAAGAGTAGATTTCTTTCCCGATAGGCGATCCTTTTTTAGTTGTCTGATGTCGTTACAATTCCTTGTTCGGGCCTTGAAAACATCGGAGTTTTCGGAGGCTTTACGTTGACAAGATAAGCACTTTTTCCGAAAATACCAAATTTTTCTACTCCGCCGGCAATATTCCGGCACATTTTTTCCGCCCGAAACAAACAAAATCCGTGCCAGAAACATCCCGTATGCGAACAAAATGAAGGCCCGCGCCTCCGGCGAACCGGCAAAAGCGGCCGATGAGATTCCGCCCGGCCGCGCCCCGCTATTTCAGCGGCTCCACATGAATGGCGATCATCGTGCCCTCGCCGAAGCGGGCGCGCAGGCGGCGTTCGATGTCGACCGTCAGGGCGTGGGAGCGCGCCACGGTCATCGCCCCGTCCATGCGGACGTGCACTTCGACGGCAATCGCGGCCCCGATGCGGCGGGTCCGCAAGTTGTGCGGCTGACACACCTCGGGATCAGCCGTCACGATGCGCAGAATCTCCTCCTCCACGTCGGCCGGAAGCGAACGCTCCAGCAGCTCGTTCAGCCCCGTGCGGACCAGATCGAAGGCCACCTTGAAGATGAACACCGCCACGACGAGCGCCGCGATGGGGTCGGCGATACGCCACTTCTGGCCCAGAAAATAGGCGCAGGCGATGCCGACAAGCGTCCCCAGCGACGACAGGGCGTCGCTGCGGTGGTGCCAGGCATTGGCCACGACGCTCGGGCTGTCGACCGCACGGCCTTCACGGACGGTGTAGCGGTAGAGAATCTCCTTGACGACGATCGACACCCCGGCCGCCACGAGGGCCACCAGCCCCGGCCGGGGCAGCAGCCCGCCGTCGACCACGATGCGGATGTCGCGGATGCTGCCGGCGAGAATCCCGGCCCCCACGATCCCCAGCGCGAGGCTTATGATGATCGTGGCGAGGGTTTCGTACTTCCCGTGGCCGTAATCGTGGCCGTCGTCCCGGGGCTTGGCGGAAATCCGCGCGAAGGCGATCACCACCACATCCGTCGCCAGGTCGGAGAACGAATGGACGGCATCGGCCACCATCGCTCCGCTCCGCCCGACGATTCCGGCGGCAAGTTTCAGCACAGACAGCACCAGGTTGACCACGAACCCCACAAAGGTCACGCGGTAGATTTTACGTTTCCGGATTTCCGCTTCGCTGGACATAGGCTCAAAAGATTGAAATTCAAAAATACGCTTTTTTTTTCGATTATCACGAAACTGAATTTAACCGAAATGCGGCTCCAAGCTATTTTTGATTTCAGAGGAGCAGGTTTGCGCTTAACCGAAGTGCGGCGCAGATGGGTAGTACTTCGGTACGTCCCATTTGCGCCACACGAGAGCAAGTGCAAAAATGCCCTATAAAATCGAAAATCAATAGCTGCGGGCGAACAGCACCCGACGATGCGACGGCCTGCCGGAGAAGACGCAGACGCCCTCTTCGTCGACCGCATCGACCGGAATGCAGCGGATCGTGGCCTTCGTGGCCTCCTTGATCGCCACCTCGGTCTCCACCGTGCCGTCCCAGTGCGCCGAAAGGAAGCCCCCCTTCTCGTCGAGCACCCGCTTGAACTCCTCCCACGTGTCGACCTTCGTAATCATCGACTCGCGGTAGGCGAGCGCCTTTTTATAGATGTTTTCCTGAATCTCGGCCATCAGCCCCTCGATACGTTCCACAAGCCCCTCCTGCGAAACGGTCTGCTTCTCAAGCGTGTCGCGGCGCACCAGCTCGATCGTGCCGTTCTCCAGATCGCGTCCGCCCATGGCCAGCCGCACGGGCACGCCCTTGAGTTCGTACTCGGCGAACTTGAATCCCGGACGCACGTTGTCCCGGTCGTCGATCTTCACGCTGATGCCTTTGTCGCGCAGCTCTGCGGCAATCGCCCCGAAGCGGGCGCAGATCTCGGCGAGCTGCTCGGGGGTCTTGTAGATCGGCACCATCACCACCTGGATCGGGGCGAGTTTCGGAGGCAGGACCAGACCGTTGTTGTCCGAATGGGCCATGATCAGCGCACCCATCAGACGGGTCGAGACGCCCCACGAGGTCGCCCACACGTATTCGAGCTTGCCCTCCTTGTTGACGTACTGCACGTCGAACGCCTTGGCGAAGTTCTGGCCCAGGAAGTGCGACGTACCGCTTTGCAGCGCCTTGCCGTCCTGCATCAGCGCCTCGATGGTGAGCGTGTCCTCGGCGCCCGCGAAACGCTCGTTGGGCGACTTGTGGCCCACGACCACGGGCAGCGACATCCACTCCTCGGCGAATTTCTGGTAAACGCGGATCATCTTTTCGGCCTCCTCGACAGCCTCCTCGCGCGTGGCGTGCGCCGTGTGGCCCTCCTGCCACAGGAACTCGGCCGTACGCAGGAACAGGCGCGTGCGCATCTCCCAGCGCACGACGTTGGCCCACTGGTTGCAGAGGATCGGCAGGTCGCGGTAGGACTGAATCCAGTTCTTATAGGTGTTCCAGATGATCGTCTCCGACGTCGGGCGCACGATCAGCTCCTCTTCGAGCTTGGCGTCGGGATCGACCACGACGCCCTTGCCCTCGGGATCGTTCTTCAGACGGTAGTGCGTCACCACGGCGCACTCCTTGGCAAATCCCTCGACATGGTGGGCCTCCTTCGAGAAGAAGGATTTGGGGATGAAGAGCGGGAAATAGGCGTTCTGGTGTCCCGTATCCTTGAACATCTTGTCCAGCGCAGCCTGCATCTTCTCCCAGATGGCGTAGCCGTAGGGTTTGATGACCATACATCCGCGGACGGCGGAGTTCTCCGCAAGTCCCGCCTTCACGACCAGGTCGTTATACCACTGCGAGTAGTTCTCGTCGGACTTCGTGAGATCTTTCAGTTCCTTTGCCATATCTCTAAATCTTTAATTTTGCGTTTTATCCGGCAAAATTAAAGATTTTAATTAAAAATTAAGAATTAAAATCAAGAATTATGGATACCATCTGAAAAAAGCTCCCTTTGCAGAGAGCTTTTCTGAAAATCGCCGACAGATCAGAAGCGGAATCCGAGCGTCAGCGCCACGTTGTGACGGTTGATGTCGGTCGAATAGAGGGCGCTCTCGGTATACCCGACCTTGTCCTCGGCATAGAACAGGTAGTAGTCCGACAGTTTCGACGACACGTACTGATAGGCCAGGTCGAGCAGCACGCCCCGGGACAGGACGAATCCCACGCCTGCGCCGTAATAGGTCGTCTGCTTGATGACGGGCGATGCCGGCGGAAACTCATCGTCCCGGACCATCGAACCGCTGTAACCGAAGCCCGCACGCAGCGACAGCACCGGCAGGGGTTTGAACTCGGCGCCCACACGCACGATGTTCGAAGCCTTGAAATTCTGGCGGAACGAATCGTTGTACCACGACTGCGAATCCAGCCCCGAGGGGTTGTCCTTGATGCGGATTCCGTTATACCAGTCGCGCTCGTAGTCGACCGAAATCACGCCCCGCTCGCCGAACGTGTACGATGCGCCGAACATCAGCCGCGTCGGCGAGACGAATGACCAGCCGTTGGGTCCGTCGTCGACCAGCAGCGGCGAGGTCATGTTGGGATCGTTCGCCGTGGAAATGTATCCATCCTTGTCGGGCTTCACGTTCGGATCGGTATCGTTGTTGGCATAGGCCAGTCCGGCCGCCGCGCTCTGGAATTTCCGGTCGAGCGAATAGTAGGTCGGGGTGTGGATCGCCGCGCCGAGACGCAGGTTCGCCGTCGGACGATAGACGATGCCCGCCTTGAAGTTGACGCCCGTGCCGTCCACGATCACGCTTTGGTTGAGTTTCCAGCGCAGCAGCTGATAGTCCAGCCCGGAATTTCCGAAATCGGGCGTGTTCTGGCTCGGCGCATCGTAGAAATACTCCTCGACATAGTCGATGTACTTGCGCTGGTAGACGCTCTGGATGCCCAGCGACGCACCGATGTAGATTTTATTGTTGATATTGGCGCCCACCGACAGCACATACTCGCCGATCGAGCCTTTGCTCCGCAGCATCGTGTAGTGGTCGACGCCCGCATTGTTCCCGACCCATGTCGGTTTCCACGTCCCGGGATCGTCGAGATCGGTCTGGTCGATCAGAAACCCGCGGTAAGCCAGCGCAGCGTTCCAGTACTCGGGGGCGAAGTTGTTCCAGTTCCAGTCGCCCGAGCCGCCTCCGTTGTAGAAGTCGTTCTTCGAGAGGTTGCTCCAGTTCAGCTGACGCGCATAGGCGTCGCCGATCGTGCCGCCCTGGTTCTGCCGCACGAACCCATAGTCGTAGTTGAAATCGGCGATGCGGTTGTAGCCGAAGCCGACATTGAGGCTGATGAGCGAGCGCGAACCCTCGTAAGCGTTGATCACGACACCGATGTTGGCCATCGAAAAGCGGTCGCGCGAATTGCGCCCGTACTCCGGGGCGTTGCCCTTGCTGCGCGCGAAGGACATCATCGGCGTGATCGAAATGTCGCCGTGGCGGTACATGCCCAGACCCGCCGGGTTGATCGACATCGACGAGAGGTCGGCGCCCAGCGAGGTGAAAGCCCCCGCCATGGCCATGGCGCGCGCCGTGCCGAAGTTGAACTGCGTCTGCGAGAGTTCGATCATATCGGTCGGCATCAGCAGGTCCTTGTCCATCAGAAGTCCGCCCCATTGCTGAGCCGAAGCCCCGGCCGCCGTCGCGGCGGCCGCAAGCGTGATTATCAGTCGTTTCATAGTCGTTTGCACATTAAGAAAGTCAACCGTTAACGTCCGCCGGAGTTCCGGTAGCTGCCTCCCGAAGAGGTCGTACCCGACCCGCCGCGCGAACCTCCGCCGTAACTGCCGCCCGACGAAGGCGAACTGCCGCGGTTGTAGGACGACGAACTGCCGCTGTTATAGCTGTTGCCCCGGTCGTAGGTGTTGCCGCCGGAGTTACGGTAGCCGTTATCGTTGTACCGGCTGCCTCCGCGCGACGAGCTGCCCGAATTATAGCGTCCTCCGGACGAGTTCCGCCCGCCGCTGTTGTCGCGCACGCCGAAGGTGTTCCGGCCGCCGCTGCTGCCGCCGCGCATCGACCCGGTCGATTTCGAGCCGGAACGCGATCCCACGCCGTAGCGGGTTCCCGAAGGCGACGTGTAGGGATTGGGCCGGCGCACGATGTTCGACTGATAAGGCCGTCCGTGCCAGCCCGGCCCCCATCCGGGACCATGATGATGCCCGTGCCATCCGGGACCCCAGCCCCAGCCCGGTCCGTACCAGGGGTCGTACCACGAACTGTACCACGGTCCCCAACCGGGTCCGTACCAGGGATTGTGCCACGAGTTCCACCCGAAGCTCCAGCCCCAGCTGCCGAACGAGAAGCTCGGGCCCCAGGGCCTGTTCCACCCGTAGTACCACGGATCGGAGTAGATCACCGTGCCCCACGATCCGAACATCGAGGTGATGTACTTGGGTTCCACCCACACCTGGTCGCCCATGACCACGATGTTGTAAAACGCCGGGTCGTAGGCCGACACGTAGTTGAAGGCCGAACCGTAGCGGGCATTGATGTAGCTCGACGGCATCTTGTAGGTCGGCGACTCGAATCCGCGCAGGCGGCGCGCGTAAGCGCTTTCATAGTCGTCGGCCAACACGCTCTCGTAAGGATTTGCGTCCGCAGAGCGGTATTCGTAATAGCTATTCTCCGCGGCAGCGGCCTTCGCCTCGGCGATCCGCGCCTCCCATTCGGCCCTGCGGGCTTCGGCGGCAGCGCGCTGCGCCTCGGCCTCGGCCTGCTTCCTGCGGGAGATCTCCGCGCGGTCATGCACGGCGTAGAGATCGTCGGAAGCATACCCCGCCGAGGCGTAGTAAGCCGACGAGCAGCTTGCGAGGCCTGCGGACAGGATGACGGTTCCGAATAAAATTTTCAACTTTTTCATAGCGCACGTAATGTTTGCGTTAGTTCTTCAGATACCAAACGAAAACCGTACCGATTTTAGTATCGTTCTTCTTTATAAACGGCCGCGCACGGAAAATACTGCATGCGCGAAGCGGGTCCGTCCGTTTGCAAAGATACGAACCGGCGAAAGCAAAAGCAAACTTGCCTGCATTTTGCCGCGCGGGCGTATCTTCGACGAAGTCAAAGATACGAATAATTCCGGAAAAGCGGCAGAAACAGGGCCTCCGGAGGCGTTTTTTCAACCAAATGTGATTTTTTCCGCACGAAAATGTGCGAAAATAAAAAATATGCCTATATTTGCAGTCCCAAAACAACGGTTTTGGATCGGGAGAACGGGGCAAGCCCTCCTCCCGCGACCAAAAAGGAGAGGTGCCGGAGTGGTCGATCGGGCCGCACTCGAAATGCGGTGTACGGGCAACTGTACCGGGGGTTCGAATCCCTCTCTCTCCGCCAGGAGACGCTCAATGACAGCGAACTGCACCGAAACGTCCGGCCTTGTAGCCGGACGTTTTTCTTTTTCCGGACCCGCCCGGTGCGACAGCCGCTCCGGCTTCCGTCCCCACCGTCCCCGCCGTCCCCGGCGTCTCCTCCGTTTCCGGCCGGACAGAACGGACAGAACGCCGGGATATGCCTCGAATAGGCCCGTTTGTTTTGGCGCGTTCCATTGACGGATCATCGTTTTTTTTGTAATTTGCGGCGATTTTGCCGCTTTGCCGCAAACACGCACGCGCAAAAGACAGGCCGACGGCCTGTCTTTTGCCGGATTCCGAAACACGTTGTTTCCACAAATGCTGAAAAAAATTCTCAAACATACGCTCCGGACGCTGCTCGTCATTCTCCTCGTCCTGCTGCTGGTCCCGGCGCTGCTCTATGTTCCGGCCGTTCAGGACCTGGCCCGGCGACGGGCCGTCGCCTACGCCTCCCGGACGCTCGGCATGGAGGTCTCCGTCGAACGCATCCGCCTCGCCTTTCCGCTGCGGCTGACGGTGGACAACACCCTGCTGGCCGACAGGACGGACACGCTCCTTCGCTGCGGAAGGCTCTCGCTCGACGCCGCCCTGTGGCCGCTGATCCGCAAAGAGGTCGTCATCCGGAGCTTCGCGCTGGAACGCGTCGCCGCCCACTACAAGGACACCTTGGCAGGCATGGACCTGCGCCTGGCTGCGGGAGAGTTGTCCCTCGAAGCCGTCCGCGCCGATCTTTCGGCCAACACGGCCGGCATCTCCCGGCTCGTTCTCGCCGACGCGGACATCCGGCTGAACCTGACCGAAGCGGCTCCCGCCGAGAAAAAGGAGAGCGCCGCCGCCCTGCCGTGGACGGTAGGACTCGACAGAATCGCGGTCTCGAACCTCGCCTTCGGGATGCGGACCTCCCCTGCGGTCTCCGCACTCTCCGTCCGCCTGGCCGACGGGAGCGTCGACACCTGCCGGGTGCTGCTGGACAGCCAGCAGGTCTCCGTGAAAAGCGTCCTGCTCGACCGGGGCGCCTACTCCTACCTCACCGGACCGGCCGAAGCGGAAAGCGGGACTTCCGCCGGGACGACCGAAGCGTCGGCACCGTGGACCGTCCGGGTCGGCCGCGTCGCGCTGACCGGCAACAGCGTCGAATACGGCCGGCTGGGCCACCGTCCCGCCGCGGGGTTCGACCCGGCATTCATCGCCCTCGCGCCGCTCGACCTCACGATTGATTCGGTGTACAACCGGGGCGCCGACATCGCGCTGCAAATCCGCCGGACGGCGTTCACCGAACGCTGCGGGCTTTCGGTCCGCGACCTGACCGGACGTTTCGGCATGGACGCCTCGGGCATCACCCTCTCCGGTCTCGACCTGCAAACCGCCTTCTCCCGAATCCGGGCGGAGCTCACCGCCGGGGCCGGAATCCTGAAACTGGAGCCGGCTTCGCCGCTCGACGCCGTCCTTTCGGCCGACCTGAACACGAAGGACCTGAAATTCCTCTCCCCGGAGGCGGTCCCGCCCGTGCTGGACGACCGGACCGTCCGGCTGTCGTTCTCCGCGGCGGGAACTCTGGGCGACCTCGGAAAGACGCAGCTGGAAATCTCGTCGCCCGGACACCTCGACCTCAAGGCCGACGCCGCGGCGAAAAACCTGCTCGACGCCAACCGGATGGAGGCGTCGGCCCGCTTCGAGGGCGACTTCCGGGACCTTGCGTTCCTCAAGGCGCTGCTCCCCGACACGGCCCTGCGGCGGCGCGTGGCGATTCCAGCCCTGATCCGGCTCCGCGGCTCCGCCGGGGCAGACAGGGGGACGTTCTCGACGGCTTCGACACTCTCGGCCGACGGCGGCGAACTTTCCGTGAAGGGGCGGTTCAACCCCCGCGAACAGAGTTACGACGCCGCGATCCGGGCCGACAGCTTCCCGCTCAACAGTTTCCTCCCGGCCGATTCGCTGGGGATCGTCGACCTGGCCCTGCAAGCCCGCGGCACGGGCTTCGACCCGCTGCTGCCCCGGACCCGGACGAGCCTCCGGGCGCAGATCGGCCGCGCGGAGTTCGGCGGACGCGACTTCGGGGGCATCGAACTCGACGCAGAACTCGACAGCCAGCGTCTTTCGGGACGGATCTCCGACCGCGACGAGGCGCTCCGGCTGCTGCTGTCCGTCTCCGGAACGCTGACCGAACGCGAACAGCGCATCGGCCTCTCGGGCAGCGTCTTCGGGTTCGACCTGGCGGCGCTGGGCGTCAGCCCGGAGCCGATCGGCGGATCGTTCGCCCTCGATGCCTACGCATCCGCCGACGGAAAGGGGGCCTACGCCGCCCGCATCGCGCTGGACAGCATCGAAATCCGGAACAAACACCGGACGGACCGCATCCGCCCGACGAGCGTCTCTCTGCACACCGACTCGGCCGCAACCCGGGCCGAAGCGGCTTCCGGCGACCTGTCGCTGACATTCTCCACGCCCCAATCCGCTGACTCGCTGATCGCGGCGCTGACCCGGAGCGCCCGGGCGCTGGCCGGACAGATCGACGCGCAGAACATCGACATGGAGCAATTGAAACCCGCGCTTCCCGACTTCGCCCTGCGGGTCTCGGCGGGTCCCGACAACATCCTCAACAGCCTGCTGAAATCCCGGAAGATCGCCTTCGACGCGCTGAACGCCGAAGGGGCGAACTGCGACTCGCTGCCCGTTTCGATCCGCCTGCGCACGGAGGGACTGGCCTACGGGAACGTGGTCCTCGACACCGTGACGGCCGACATCCGCCAGAACGGGAAACGGCTGGAATACGCCCTCGGGCTGGCGAACGCTCCCGGGAATCTCGACAACATCGCGCGGGCCGGACTGTACGGCCATCTCGTGCGGAACACCGGGCAGGCGAACCTCTACCAGCGCAACCGCGCCGGCCGCGAAGGATTCCGCTTCGGGCTGGACGTGACGTGGACCGACAGCCTGGTCCGCGCGAGCGTGACGCCTCCCGACCCGCTGTTCGGTTTCGAGCCGTGGACGGTCAATCGCGGCAACTACCTCGCATACCGCTTCGACAAGCGCGTGGAGGCCGACCTCGACATGACCCACGGCGACCAGCGGTTCGCGATCCGCACGACCCCGGGCGGCGACGCCGACGACGACATCCGCCTCGACATCGCCGGACTGAACGTCGGTCCGGCGCTGGGGCTGTTCCCCTCGGCCCCGCCCGTCGACGGCGTGCTGGGCGCGAACCTGACGCTGAACCTCGCGGCGGACAGCCTCTCCCTCCGGGGCGGGGTCTCGGTGGCGGAGCTGACCTACGACAAACAGCGTTTCGGCAGCGTCGACCTCGGGCTGTTCTACAAACAGGACCGGGGACACCTCGCCGACGCGCGCCTGACGCTCGACGGAGCCGAAGTGCTGACCGTGCAGGGAGACTGCCGCGAGGGGCGCGAAAGCCCGCTCGACCTGACGATGACCGTCCCGGGCTTCCCCTTGCAGCGGGCCAACGTCTTCCTGCCCGCCGACCTGCTCCGCCTTTCGGGCAGCCTTCAGGCCAGGGTCCACGCGGGCGGCACTCCCGAGCGGCCGAAACTCGACGGAGGCGTGCGGTTCGCCGGGACCGACGTCCGCGTCCCGATGATCGGCACGTCGTTCGGCCTCTCCGCAGACACGATCCGCATCGCCGGCAGCCGCATCCTGTTCGACGACTACGCGGTTTACGCCCCGAACAAAAGCGCGCTGACCGTCGGCGGCGAGGTCAGCCTCGCCGACTTCGGGCGCATGACGGCCGACCTCGCGCTGCGGGCCTCGGATTTCCAGTTCGTCGACGTGGCCCGCAAGGCCGGCACGGCGGTCTACGGCAAGGCCTATCTCGACCTCGGCGCCACGGCCAAAGGTCCCGTGGACGAACTCGTCGTCCGCGGCAACGTCGCCCTGCTGGGCGGCACGGACATCAACTACGTCATGCAGGACTCGCCGATGGACGTGAAGGAACGCCCGCAGAATGTCGTGACGTTCGTCTCGTTCAGCGAGCTGGACACCCAAACCCCGGACGACACGCCGCAGGAGGTGCGCATCGGGGGCATGGACGTGCTCGTAAACGTCGACATCAGCAACGACGTGCAGGCCGCCGTGGACCTCTCGGCCGACGGCAGCAACCGGATCGACCTCCGGGGCGGCGGCAACCTCACCTACACGATGAACCCGCTGGGCGACGTCCGCCTGTCGGGCAAATACGTGCTTTCGGGCGGAAGCGTGCGCTACAACCCGCCCGTCATCTCGCAGAAAATCTTCAAAATCACGCCGGACAGCTACGTCGAATGGATCGGCGACATCGCCGACCCGGCCTTCAACATCACGGCCGTCGAGACCGTGCGGGCCAACGTCTCCTCCGACGGGCAGGACTCCCGGCCGGTGAATTTCGACATCTCGATCAACATCCGCAACTCGCTCAACGACCTGGCGATCAGTTTCGGCCTGGCGGCCCCCGAGGACCTCGCCATGCAGAACCAGCTGAACTCGCTGACGGCCGAGCAGCGCGCCAACCAGGCGATGAACCTGCTGATCTACAACACCTACACCGGCCCGGGAACGACCGCGAAAGTCAGCTCCGAGAATCCGCTCAACACGTTCATCCAGAAGGAGCTGAACCAATGGGCGCAGAACAACCTCAAGGGCGTGGACCTCTCCTTCGGCATCGACTCCCACGGCGAAGACGACCCCAACGGCCAGCGCACCGACTACTCCTACCGGCTCTCGAAAAACCTCTTCAACAACCGCGTGCGGGCGGTCATCGGCGGCAAGTTCAGCACCGACGCCGACCCGTCGCAGAACTTCAAGGAGAACCTGATCGACGACATTTCGCTGGAATACATGCTCACCAAACGCGACAACATGTACCTGAAAGTCTTCCGCCACACGGGCTACGAGAGCATCCTCGAAGGCGAGATCACCGAAACAGGCGTGGGTTTCGTCATCCGCAAGAAACTGTCGCGGCTGGGCGACCTGTTCAAACCGATGCGTCCCAAAACCAAAAAACCGAAAAAATGAGTCCGCAGCGCATCCGAAACATCGTTCTGCCCCTCTGCGCCGTGCTGCTGGCGGCCTCCTGCTCCACCACCCGGCGGCTGGGGAGCGACGAGGTGCTGTATACGGGCGTGAAAAAGATCCTCATCGAGCCGGATTCGGGCGTCGTGCTCACTCCGGCGGCCGAGTCGGCGGTGAAGGAACCGCTGTCGGTCGCACCGAACAATCCGCTTTACAGCCCCTACCTCCGCACCCCGCTGCCCGTCGGGCTGTGGGCCTACAACTACCTCTATACGCCGAAGGAGAAAGGATTCAAATACTGGTTCTACAAGCGGCTGGCCAAACAGCCGGTGCTGATCTCCAAGGTACAGCCGCAGCTGCGCACGAAGGTCGCCGAGCAGATCCTCGAAAATTACGGATACTTCGGCTCCCGCGCCGCCGACTCCCTGCTCTACCGCAAGCGCGGCCGCAAGGCGAAAGTCCGGTACACGCTCGGCATCGCACCCGCATGGCACTATTCATCCATCGCCTATCCGCAGGTCGTCGGGGGTCTGAAACAGCTGATCGACAGTCTGCAAGCCACCTCCCTGCTGCGCGTCGGGGCGCAGTACAACCTCGACTCGCTCACGCTCGAACGCAAACGCATCTCCCAGCTGCTCCGCAACCGGGGCTACTACTATTTCCGTCCCGAATACATGGAGTACCTGGCCGACACGACCGCCGGCCGACGGCAGGTCGCCCTGCGCCTGAACCTCCGGCCGAACGTTCCGCAGGCGGCCCTCATGCCCTACCGCGTGGGCGACGTCACGGTCCGCCTGACCAACATCAAACCCGGTCCTGCGGATACGCTGCGCCTGCCGGACGCGACCGTCATCGCCCAGCGGCCGCTGAAAATCCGCCCCCGGGTCCTGTCCCGCGCCCTGACGCTCCGGCCCGGGCAGCTCTTCACCGTCGACGCCCAGAACCGGACGCAGACCGACCTCAACAAACTGGGGATCTTCCGCTCCGTCAACCTGAGCGTCACGCCGCTCGACTCGCTGCGCGGCTCCGACACGCTCGACGTGGAGATCGACGCCCAGTTCGACTACCCGCTGGAGGCAGCCCTGGAGACCGACGTCACCTCGAAGTCGAACAGCTTCATCGGCCCGGGCGTCACCTTCCGGGTCAGCAACAACAACCTCTTCCGCGGCGGCGAGGTCCTCTCCGTGAAGCTGAACGGCTCCTACGAATGGCAGACGGGCAACAAGAACTCCGGGGGACGCTCCTCGCGGCTCAACTCCTACGAACTGGGGCTGAACGCCAACCTCGACATCCCGAGGCTGCTGCTGCCCCGGAGCATGACGCGCCGGCAGAAATACCCGGGGAGCACGTCGTTCCAGCTGGGCGTCGACCTGATGAACCGTCCCAGCTTCTTCCGGCTGATCGCCTTCAGCGGTTCGGCGGGCTACAACTTCCAGACCTCCCCGTACAGCCGCCATTCGCTGACGGTCTTCAAGCTCACCTACAACAAACTGCTCCACACGACCGACTCCTTCGACCGGACGATGGACGAGAATCCGGCCATCGCCATGAGTTTCCGCAACCAGTTCGTGCCCTCGATCAACTACACCTACACCTTCGAGCGGACCTACGGCGCCACGGGCAACCGGCGCTTCTACTGGCAGAACAGCGTCACGTCGGCCGGCAACCTGCTTTCGGGCATCCTGCGGGCCTTCGGCGAGCGGCAGCCCCAGACCCTCTTCGGCAACCGTTTTTCGCAGTTCGTCAAGGAGGTCAGCGAAGTGAAGTTCTACCACCGCATCGGCCGCCGCAACAACTGGCTGGCGACGCGTCTCCTCGTCGGCGCGGGCTACGCCTACGGCAATTCGGAGGTGATGCCTTACAGCGAACAGTTCTACATCGGCGGTGCCAACAGCATCCGCGCCTTCACCATCCGGTCGCTCGGCCCGGGCAGCTACCGCCCGCCCACGGACGACCGCAACGGCTACCTCGACCAGACGGGCGATTTCAAACTGGAAGCCAACATCGAATACCGCTTCGGCATCATGGGCCGGCTCAACGGGGCCGTCTTCCTCGACACCGGAAACATCTGGCTGCTGAAGAAAGACCCCAAACGTCCCGGAGCCGAACTCAAATGGAAAGGCTTCCTGAACGACATCGCGCTGGGAACAGGCTTCGGACTGCGCTACGACATCAGTTACCTGGTCATCCGCGCCGACCTCGGCATCGGCCTGCACACCCCCTATCCGAACCCGGACAAGAAGGGCTACTACAACATTTCCAGTTTCAAGGACGGTCTCGGATTCCACCTGGCCATCGGGTATCCGTTCTAAACGTCCGCTCCGGCAAGGCAGGACGCCCGCCGCCATACCCGCGCCAAAGGCCTCCGGACGCGCCGCCCTTCGGCGTCCGCATCCGTCCCTTCGATCCTTTCCGGTCCGCAGAAATCGCGGCCGTCACTTCCCGTTCGCAGAAATCCCTTTCGCCATTCCCGGCGGCATGCCGCATCGCTGCCGCACCTGCGCCATGCCCCTTCGTCCCCGGACAGCGGCTGTTCCGGACGAACCGGTCCCGTCCGGACATCTGCGCATACCATTCCGACCATCCGGTCCGGAACGCGGCGGAGCGCCCGGGTTATCCGGCCATTCCGCAAGCATCAAATGCACGGAGAAGAGACAGCTTGCAGCTGCCATATAATACCGAATTTACGAGAATACAATTTTCAATACGAAAACAAACCCAAGGGTTAAGGTTGTAGTTGCCCGCACAAATTCCGATCTGCATTTTTGTTCAGATTACCCCTTTGAAAGAACAAAAACAGCCAATATGACTACGACTCCTCCCGAAACTCCGAATGCCTCTGTAAACACACGTTCATCATCCCATCCGTCATCGCTGTTTCAGTAAGTCCGGGTAGGTTCTGTTGGCTTCCCATCAACCATCAAAATCCGCTTAATATGTACGTTTCCGAACACCTGAAATGGCGCATTCTGATTGCGCAAGCCCTCAAATCGTTCCACTTCGAGCGCGAAAATGCCAACCGTAACCTCAAGCGGGTCTTCGAGACCTTCGGCAAGTATCTGTTAGGCACGACCTACGACACGTTCCTGAACTACCTCAACAAGGAGAAGTACGACATCTCGAAACTCAAACTGCCGCCGTACATCCTGATCGCGCTGAAACTGCTCGACGCCATCCGGCTCGCGTGCGACCGCCTGCACGCCCGCAGGCCGAACGCCTCGTGGACGCTGACCGCAATCGTCGAGGAAGTGCTCGCCGTCGTGCGCGAGAAAGAGACGGAGCACCCCGGCCGGAAAACCCGCGTCGACTGACCCTGAACCGCAAAAGAAACCGGGCTGCAAGATCGCTTGCAACCCGGTTTTCGCATGCTGCGGAAAGAAGGGGATTCGAACCCCTGAAACCCTTTAGGGGTTTACTCGCTTTCCAGGCGGGCCAGTTCAACCACTCCTGCATCTTTCCGAAAGGTGCCCCAAAAGTACACAATATTTCCCGATTCTGCAAATAGCGGCGCTCTTTTTCCGTTCATCCGCCCTGCGGACGGGCCTTTCAGCGGATAAAACTCGTCACGACCCGCTCTTCCGGTTCGGGACGGCCTTCCGAAGCCAGCAGTCCGGCCCGGAGCATCCGCGCCATGTTGCGGGCCAGCACGCGCATCGTCTGCAACCCTTCGGCGTCCTGCGCCGCCTCGCCCGGCAGCCTCCCGTGGACGCTGTTCCAGTATTGCGACGACACGACGGGCATGTTCGAAATCGTGAAATACTTGTTCAGCCGGTCGAACGTCGCGCTCGCCCCGCCCCGGCGGCATACGGCCACCGCCGCGGCAGGCTTGTAGGCCAGGCGGTCGGAACAGGAGTAGAACAGCCGGTCCAGCAGGGCGCACAGCGACCCGTTCGGCCCGGCATAGTAGACCGGCGAACCGACCACCAGGGCGTCGGCCCCGGCGAGTTTCTCGCGGACCTCGTTGTAAAGCGCGTCATTGAAGACGCAGCGTCCCAGTTCGGCGCACTTTCCGCAGGCGATGCATCCCTGCACGGCCTTGGTTCCGATCGAGACGATCTCCGCCCCGACGCCCTCGGCTTCGAGCGCGCGGGCCGCTTCGGAGAGCGCGATGAAGGTGTTCCCCTAGCGGCGGGGACTTCCGTTGATAAGCAGTACTTTCATAATTGCGGGTATTTCATGCAAAAACAACCATTTTTTCCACTCCCCGTACACATTCCGCGCCGAATCTAAAACCGCATGGCAATTCCGTGCGGCAACAAAAAAGGGGGATTCCGAATGATGTGCACCCCAAAGTTTGGACTGATTAATAATTCAGATAGCATGAATTCGGTATTGTACCGGGCTCATGTTGTTTAAAGCGGTCTTTATTCGCTTGTTATTGTAGTAATTTATGTATTCCTCCAGTTCCTTGCGGAAGTGATCGACAGACTCGAACTTCTGCAAATATAATAATTCTGATTTTAACAGTCCGAAAAAGTTTTCCATGACCGCATTATCCAAACAGTTTCCCTTACGAGACATGCTCTGACTAATACCTTTTTCACGCAGCCGATATTGATAGCGTTTCATCTGGTACTGCCAACCCTGATCCGAGTGAAGTATAAGTTCCGGAGTATCGGGCAGATCCTTTATGGCATCTTCAAGCATTTTCATTGTTTGGTAAAAGGTCGGATGTTCAGCTATATTATAACTTATTATTTCCCTGTTATATAAGTCCATAATAGGCGACAGATAAAGCTTCTTGCCGAACAGAGAAAATTCAGTAAGGTCTGTAACCCATTTTTGATTAGGACGTTCCGCCATAAAATTACGTTTCAGCAAGTCGGGCACCACGGCACCAACCTCTCCTTTGTATGAACGATATTTTTTTAGGCGCACCTGGCATTTAACTCCACATTCGTTCATTAACCTAAGTACCGTTTTATGGTTTATAGAATATCCGCGATTGTGCATCTCTACTGTGATACGGCGGTAACCATAACGTCCCTTATGATCGTGGTATATACTTACAATCTCGTTTTTCTCTTGTTTGTATTTATCGGGGAACTTTAACTGCTTCAGATGATAATAGAACGTACTACGCGCCATCCCCGTAACTTCCAATAGCGTGGGAAGGGTATGTTCCGGTCTTAGTTCTTCGATGGCTTTTGCCCGTTCCCGTTCTCGCGGACGATGCGTTCCTCGACTAAGACCCTCAATTTTTTTAAGTAAGCAACCTCGGCGCGAAGACGTTGGTTTTCGACTCGCAAGTCATTTTCTTCCTGTGGTTGTAGTTCCTGTTTATTAGGCTTGGTTCTCATCTTACCCCGATTATCACGGTAAAGACCGGATTCACCTTCTTCATAATAGATACGCTCCCATTTGCTCAGCGTACTCTCATTGTAAATACCGAACTTTGCCGTTGTTTCCGTTAAAGATAAGTGATTCTCGTGCATATATCTAATAGCTGACAACTTAAAATCGCCGCTGTAAGTATATTGCCGTATACGAAGACCTGCTTCGCCGAACTCTTTATAACGCGCAATCCAACGCGACAAAGGCGTATAGCTTATTCCAAAATGCTTAGAGGCGGACGATACGGAATGTTGCCCTCTGACAACAGACAAAACTGCCGCTAATTTCTCCTCATAACTGTACTTCATAAAACACCCCAAAAGTTATGTCCAACTTTTGGGGTGCAGTTCAGAAGAATCTCCCTCACTCTCAAGCCTAACCGGCGACTACTTGTTTGCCTCGGCCTTCTCGCAGCACGATTTCTCGCAGCAGGCCTTGGTCGAATCGGCCTTCTCGGCGCAGCATGCAGCCGTCGAATCGCACTTCTCGGCGCAGTTTGCGCAAGCCGAAGCTTCGGTAGCGGCAGCGGCGGCAGCGCCCTCGGCAGCCTTCTTGTTCGAATTTCCACAGCAGCCTACCATTGCGACGGCAGCCAGGACGATGACAAAAGAGACAATCTTTTTCATGGCGTTAAACATTTAATTGTTAATTGTTCCGTAACGCCGCAAAGTTAAATATTCGCCCGGGAAAAGCAAAGAAAAAAGAATTATTTTTCGAAACCGGACTTTTATTGGTCCAAAAGGTTGGAAATCGGGGATTTCTCCCTCTTCAGCTGCTTGAGAAAAGCCTTCGGGAAGGTCGCCGACACACGCCCCTTGAGCATGATGGCCTCCTCCTTGGTCAGGCAGTTGCCCGCCGAAACGATGAAATAGGGAATCTCGTAATCCACGTAAACCTTCACGTCGGGATAAGTCTCCTCGAACAGCGCCTTGGCGGCAAAAGCCCCGTCGCGCGCCGCAGGCCCGTTGTCCGAAAAGACGCAGACCCGGTGAAAACCCTCGAAATAGAGCCGCTGCCCGGCGCGCGCGGCGTCGGCCACGGCGCGTGCGGCGTCGTCATGCTCGGTGACGGTGACCTGCGCCCGGTTGAAAAGCGTCGCCCCGGGCGTGGGTTCCGCCAGACGCTGCTTGAAGGCGTCGAGCGACTGCGCGTGCGCGGAAACGGCCGCGCACAGGAGAATCGGCATGAGGAAAAGCAATCTGCGCATTATTTCAACTGTTTTTTAACGTCCTCTATCGTAAGGCCAAAGGTATTCAAAAAATCCGACAACGGCATCCGTTCGCGCGAAATTTTCACGGGAGCCGGGCCTCCGCGCCCTTCCACGGCATACGACACCTCGACCTGCGACAGATCGCCCGACTTCACCTTCCGGGCCAGCACGTAGAGCGCCAGCGGGTCGGAGATTTTCAGCTGCCACAAGGTCCGGAAGCTGTCCGTCGTACGGCGGGGCACTTCGACCGCCTCGCGCAGGACGACCGTCCCCACACGGCCGCCGGCATAGTAAACGCCCATTTCCGCGGCATCGAGCACCAGCTTGTAACCCGTATCGTTCATCACCCGCACGACCACCTCGGCGCCCGTCAGTCCCTGACGCTCGACCCTTTCAATGCCCTCGAAGCGGATGTTGCGCCGGGCCTTCTCCACGGCGCGGCGGCACGAAGAGAGCGACACCGCGACCGCCAGCAGCAATACGTACACCGAATAACGTTGTATCATCTTCATCTTTCTCCTATATATATTTGTGCGATACCGAAACTCTGGCTCCGCGCCCGGCAGTTGCGAAATCCCGCCCGGGCCATCATCGCCATGAACTCCTCCGGCGCGGGAAACTCCCCGACCGAGGCCGGAAGATACTCGTAGGCCCGCTTGTCGCGCGACACCAGCCCGCCGATGCGGGGCAGGATTTTGTAGGAATAAAATTCGTACAACGCCCGGAACACCCGGTTGCGGGGACGCGAAAACTCCAGGATAACGACTTTGCCCCCGGGTTTTATTGTGCGGGCCAGTTCGCGCAGCCCGGCCCCGAGGTCTCCGAAGTTGCGCACCCCGAACGCCACGGTCGCCACATCGACCGACGCGTCGGCCACGGCGAGACGCTCGGCATCGCCCCGGTCGAGGACGATGCGCCCGTCCAGCCCCCGGGCCTCGATCTTGCGGCGTGCCACGGCGAGCATCTGCTCCGAAAGGTCCACCCCGAGCACCTGCACGTCGCGGATGCGGCGGGCCATGGCGATCGCCAGGTCGCCCGTTCCGGTCGCCACGTCCAGGATGCGGCCGGGCTTTGCGCGGCGCACCTCGCCGACCACGCGGCGGCGCCACACGCGGTCGATGCTCATCGAAAGCGTATGGTTCAGCAGGTCGTACTTTGGCGCGATGTTGTCGAACATCTCGCGCACCTCCTCCTTTTTGGTCTGATCTGTATTGTATGGTTTCATTCGTATCTAATCGTTTCTTCGGGCTTCACGGTGGAGACCACGGCCGTCGGGATCACCAGCAGGGCGACGATCGCGGCGACGAACCCCGCGTTGAGCGCCAGCCACCAGCCCCAACCCAGCGACACGGGCACCTCCGAGAGCAGGTATCCCTCGGAGCTGAGCTTCACCAGATGCGTCCATTTCTGCACGAGGCACAACCCCAGTCCGGCGGCATTGCCCCACGCCAGCCCCCGCAGGGTCACCAGCGCCGCCCGCCAGAGGAAGATGCGCCGCAGACAGCCGTTGCGCATCCCGAGGGCTTTCAGCAGACCGATCATCCGCGTCCGCTCCAGCACGAGGATCAGCAGCGCCGAGGTCATGTTGAAGAAGGCCACCACGAGCATGATGACGATCACCACCGCGGCGTTCACATCGTGGGCCTTCAGCCAGTCGAAAATATTGGCGTACCGCTCCCGGACGCTCGTCACGGCGAGGTTTTCGGAATCTTCGGCATCATCGTACAACAGCGTCCGGCCCAGCGTCCGGGCGAACGTGTCGGCGCCGGCCAGCGAGCGCGTCAGGATCTCGTAGCCCGAAATCTCGTCCGGTCCCCACTCCGAGAGCCGCTGCACGTTGCGGATGTCCGTCACGACCACCACGCCGTCCATCTCCTCCATCCCCGACTCGTAGACGCCCGCCACCTTGAAACGGTCGCGGCGCGGCATTTCGCCCGGCTCGACGAACAGCATCTCGACCTTGTCGCCCACGCCCAGCAGCAGTTTGTCGGCCAGCGTGCGCGACAGCAGGATGTCCTTCGTGCGGACCTCGCCGCCCACACGGGGCAGCTCCCCCGCGACGAGCCATTCGCGGAAATACGACCAGTCGTAATCCGCCTCGACACCCTTGAGCATCACCTCGCCCACGGCGTCGGCCGTGCGGACGATGCCCCCCTTGACGGCATAGGGAGCCATCGCCACGAACCCGTCGGTCCGGCGGATCAGCTCCTCGACATGCGCGCTGCGGCGCACGGGCTGCGCATCGAGCGCGTTCACGCCCCTTATGTCGGTCACCGCGACGTGAGCCGCAAACCCCGTCATCTTGCGCGCCACCTCGCATTTGAAGCCCATGATGACGGCCATCGCGAGGATCATCACCGCCATCCCCAGCGCCACCGACACCACGGCGATACGCTCCATCACCCCGGGCTTGTTCCCGGGCGCGGGCTGCGCCATGCGGCGTGCGATGAAAAAGGAGAGATTCACGGTGCGCTGTCTTGTCGAAAATTTGTACAAAGTAACATATAAATTTCGTATTTCCGGTATCGTAACGACACTTTTTATCAGCCGGAAGGTTTTACAAACGCGCCCGCAATTCTGTTTTGCAGCCATCCTACTTTTTTGTATCTTTGCGGAAAACAAACGTTTTTCGTATGCAAAAACAGGCATTGATTACGGGAGCCACTTCGGGCATCGGACGCGCCACGGCGCTCCGGCTGGCAAAGGAGGGATACGCCGTCATCGCCACGGGCCGCCGGGCCGACCGGCTCGCGACGCTGCGCGCGGAGATCGAAGCGGCGGGCGGCCGCTGCACGACGCTCGCCTTCGACGTGCGCTCCGAGGAGGAGGTGCGCCGCAACCTCTCTCCGCTCGAAAACATCGACCTGCTGGTCAACAACGCGGGTCTCGCCGCCGGACTGGAGCACATCGACCTGGGCGACACGCGCGACTGGGACGCCATGATCGACACCAACGTCAAGGGGCTTCTCTACGTCACGCGCGTCATCGCGCCCAAGATGGTCGCCGCGGGCCGCGGGCACATCTTCAACATCGGCTCGATCGCCGGGACCGAGGCCTACGAGAACGGCGCGGTCTACTGCGCCTCGAAACACGCCGTGCACGCCATTTCGCAGTCGATGCGCGCCGACCTACTTTCGGCCGGGATCAAGGTGACGGAGATCCGCCCGGGAATGGTCGAGACCGAATTTTCCGAAGTGCGTTTCCACGGCGACAAGAAGCGCGCCGACGCAGTTTACGACGGCGTCGAACCGCTCACCGGCGCCGACATTGCGGAAGCAATCGCATGGGCGGCACAATTACCCGCCCATATGAACGTTAATGATATGGTGCTGATGCCCTCGCAGCAGGCGGGAGCGTATTACACGCACCGGAAAACAAAACAGACAACGCTATGACATTTCCTATGATTGCCCTGCTCCAGGCAGGTTACTATGCAGAGCCGCACGCCGCGCGCTACGACGCCGCGACGATGGGCATGTTCGTCCTGATCATCGCCATCGGCGTCATCGGGTTCATCGTGCAGGCGCGCCTGCAATCGGTGTTCAAGAAGTATTCGAAGGTGCAGTTCCCCGGCGGGCTGACCGGCGCCGAGGTCGCCGAGAAGATGCTGCGCGACAACAACATCCACAACGTGAAGGTGACGCACGTGGGCGGACACCTCACCGACCATTTCAACCCGCAGACGATGACCGTCAACCTGAGCGACTCGGTCTACTCGTCGTCGAGCGTCGCCGCCGCGGCCGTGGCTGCCCACGAGTGCGGCCACGCCGTGCAGCACGCCCGCGGTTACGCCCCGCTGACGCTGCGTTCGCAGCTGGTTCCCGTCGTGCAGTTTGCCTCGACGGCCGCCACGTGGGTCATCATCCTGGGTCTCGTCATCCTCGCCTCGACGCAGAACGAACTGCTGTGCTGGATCGGCGTGGGCATGATCGCCATGTCGGCCCTCTTCTCGCTCGTCACGCTGCCCGTCGAGTACAACGCCTCGGCCCGCGCCGTGGAGTGGCTCCAGACCAGCCGCACGATGCAGGGAGCACAGCTCGCGCAGGCCAAAGAGGCCCTCTCGTGGGCGGCCCGCACTTACCTCGTAGCGGCGTTGAGCGCCATCGCTTCGGTGCTTTACTACGTCTTCCTGATCCTCGGACGGCGCGACTGACCCACCGATGAACACCCCCGGAAAAGATTACACCCACCACAGCTGGCTGGCGGCCGCAGCGCTCATCGCAGTGCTCGTGGCCGTAAGTTTCATCCCTCCGCAAAGCGTCGGGGGCGTGAAACTCCGCCGCGCCAACATCCTCTCGGACCTCCTTTCGTTCGACGACGCCGAAGCGGCCGAACCCGCCGCCGAGCCGGCGCTCTTCGACGAAGAGGAGTTCCATATCGACATGGCCGCCGTCGCCGAACGCATCGAGGCCGACACCACCCCGCGCGAGGTGCAGATCACCTACGAATGGCTCCTCGCGCAGGACACGGCCCGCCGCGAACGCGCCGAGCCCGACTCGGCGCGCTTCGTCGCGACGCTGACCCCGATCGAGGATTTCAGCGACAGCGGACGCATCCGGGCCTTCTGCGACACGCTGCTCAACGCTCCGCGCCCGGTGCGCATCGCCTTCCTGGGCGACTCGTTCGTCGAGGGCGACATCCTCACGGCCGACCTGCGCGAACGGCTCCAGTCGGCCTACTCGGGCGGCGGCGCGGGATTCGCCCCGATGGCCTCGCCGCTGACGGCGTTCCGGCGCACGGTCAAAACCCAGTCGAAGGGCTGGACGACCTACAACATCATGCAGCGCAAAGCCGCACCCGCGCGCCTGCGCGAGAATTTCTACGTCTCGGGCTGGGTGAGCCAGCCTGCGGCCGGGGCTTCGACCCGCTGGGAGAGCACCGACTACCGCAAACGCCTCGATTCGTGCACCACGGCGCGCGTCTTCTTCCTCTCGCCCCGCGACAGCCGCGTCGAGGTGACGCTCAACGACGCCCAGCGCCGCGAATTCGACATCGCGGGCGACGACGCCGTGCGGCAGATCGCCGTCTCGGCCCCCCGTGTCCGCTCGCTCGCCTTCAAGGTGCTCTCCGGCGCGGAGGACTTCGTCGGCTACGGAGCGGTGTTCGAAGGCCGGGGCGTCGTGGTCGACAACTACTCCGTGCGCAGCAACAACGGGCAGGCGATGTTCTGGACCAACCCGTCGGTCAACGCCCAGATCAACGCCATGCTGGGCTACGATCTGGTGGTGCTCCAGTATGGGCTGAACATCATGCAGCCGGGCGTGAAGAACTACACCAACTACGCCGGGCAGATCGAGAAGATGATCGCCTATGTCCGCCAGTGCTTCCCGGGGGCGGCGGTGCTCGTGCTGGGCGTCAGCGACCGTTCGGTGAAGACCGACGCCGGATTCGAACCGATGGACGCCATCCCCCACATGCTCGACTGCCAGCGCCGTGCGGCGCGGAACACGGGCGCGGCCTTCTGGCCCACGTGCGACGCCATGCGCGCCCTGGGCGGCATGGAACAGTTCGTCAAGAACGGCTGGGCGGGCAAGGACTACACCCACATCAACTACGCCGGAGGGCGCCGCGTGGCATGGGCGCTGTTCGACGCCATCAACGCCGGAGTCTCGGAAGTCTACACCGAACAGCGGATCGACAGCCTGCGCCGCACGGCGGCGCAGGCCGTCCTCGACTCGGCGCGCAGGGCCGCCGTCGACCGCAGCATCCTCCCGTCCTCCGCACCCCTTAACCCGCGCGCGCAATGACCTTTCCCGCAACGGACGGCATCACCGACAGGCTCCAGGCGCTGTTTGCCTACGACGCCTCCTCGCCGCTGATTTTCAGCAGCGGGCTGTTCCTGTTCCTCTTCGCGGGATTCCTGCTCGTTTACAGCGTCTTCCGCCGCGCGCCGATGGCCCGCATCGTCTACGTCATCGCCTTCTCGCTCTATTTCTACTACAAGTCGAGCGGCATCTATTTTCTGCTGCTCGTCTTCGCCGCGGCGAGCGACTTCCTGATCGCCCGGGGCATCTACCGGGCGCGCTTCCGGTGGACGAAACGCTGGCTGGTGGTATTGAGCGTCGCGGTGAACCTCGGCATGCTGGGGTATTTCAAGTACACGAACTTCCTCATCGACATCTCCAACCAGCTGTTCGGACAAGGCTTCCTGCAATTCCAGAACATCTTCCTCCCGGTCGGCATCTCGTTCTTCGTTTTCCAGTCGATGAGCTACACCATAGACATTTACCGCGGCCAGCTGAAGCCTTTGTCCAACTGGCTCGACTATCTCTTTTACCTGTCGTTCTTTCCGCAGCTGGTGGCCGGCCCGATCGTCCGCGCCCGGGACTTCATCCCGCAGATCCGGCAGAACCCGGTCGTGGTCACGCGCGAGATGTTCGGCACGGGCGTCTTCCTGATCCTCACGGGCCTGTTCAAAAAGGCGATCATTTCGGACTACATCTCGCTCAACTTCGTCGACCGCATCTTCGACGAACCGCTGCTCTACTCGGGATTCGAGTGCCTGATGGGCATCTACGGCTATGCGCTGCAAATCTACTGCGACTTCTCGGGCTATTCGGACATGGCCATCGGCATCGCCCTGCTGCTGGGATTCCGCTTCCCGAAGAACTTCGACGCACCCTACAAGTCGGCGACGATCACCGAGTTCTGGCGGCGGTGGCACATCTCGCTCTCGACGTGGCTGCGCGACTACCTCTACATTTCGCTGGGCGGCAACCGCAAGGGCCGCATCCGGACCTACGGCAACCTGCTCCTGACGATGCTGCTGGGCGGACTGTGGCACGGCGCAGCGGTGCGTTTCATCCTCTGGGGCGGACTGCACGGCGCGGCCCTGGCGTTGCACAAGCTCTGGATGGCCCTCGTTCCGGGCGCCAAGGCCACCGGAGCGCAGATGCACTGGTGGAGCCGCGCGGCGGGCATGCTCCTGACGTTCAACATCGTCTGCCTGGGGTGGCTGATGTTCCGCGCCGAGTCGATGCAGACCGTCTCGCTGATGCTGCACCAGATTTTCGAAAACTTCAACGCCGCGATGATCCCGCAGGTCGTGACGGGCTACGCCGCCGTCTTCGCGCTGATCGCCGCGGGTTACATCCTGCACCTGCTGCCGTCGGCCGTCGACGCCGTCGCGCAGCGGATCGTGGTCCATGCGCCGCTGGTTCTGCAAGTCCTGATGGCCGCGGCGATGATCTGGAGCGTCATGCAGATCAAATCCAGCGACATACAGCCGTTTATCTATTTCCAGTTCTGATACGTATATGGACCCGCTCATGCATCCCGGAATGTCGTTTTCGCCGCTTGCAGCGGCGTTTACAAATTGGACCCACCCCCAAACCTCCGCCTTGCCGGGGGCTTGTCGCGACGCAACCGGAATGCGGACAATCCGGCAACCGGATTATCTGCCCGAACTTTCACCTTCGACTTTTAGCCTATGAATTGCGACCATAACCTCTTTTTAGCCCTGAACTTCGACGGCGGCCCCTTCATGGACCGCCTGATGCTGACCGTCTCGGGCACGACGATGTGGCTGCCGCTCTACGCGCTGATCCTCTGGCTCGTGTGGCGCCGCGACGGATGGCGCAACGTCATCCTCTTCACGGCGCTGATGATCGCCGCGCTGGTCCTCTCGGACATGATTTCGGGAATCTTCAAGCACAACGGCGTGCTGGGTGGGCTGCTGCCCGACTTCGAACCGCGCTGGCGGCCGATGTTCACCCCCGCGCTCGAAGGGCTGGAGATCGCTCCCGACTCGCTGCGCAAGCTGCGCTGGCTGACGCCCGACTCGCTCGCCGCCGCGGGCGTCACGCATGACTGGGTCGTACACGTCCCCGTCGAGGCCGTGAGCGGCCGCTTCGGGACCGTCTCGGCCCATGCGGCGGTCATCGTCACGCTGGCCGTGCTGTCGGCCTCGGTCATCCGCCGGCGGTGGTTCACGGGACTGATGGTTCTCTCCACCCTCCTGATCTGCTACTCACGCATCTATCTGGGCAAACACTACCCGATGGACCTCGTGTGGGGTACGGCGGTCGGCATCGCGCTGGGACTGGCGGCCTTCTGGACCTACCGGAGACTGTCCCGCCCAAAAAAGGAGCTGCAATAGCAGCTCCTTTTCCGTCAATGCCACGCCGACAGCGTGCCGGCCCGGCTCTTGGCCGCGTCGGGAATCCCCGGAAAGAATTTCATCCGCATCTTCGACTCGATCTCCGATATGGGAACGATAAACTGCCCCAACTGCGACTTCTCCGTGGCGGCGCTCGTCGTCAGGGTTTCGACCCAGAAGGCGATGGTCTCCAGTTCGTCGGCCGTACACTCCTGAATGGGTTTGCCCACCTGGACCGTCTTCTTGCGCACGGCCATCTTGAACTGGTGCGTCGGCATGACGCAATCCTTCGAAAGCGAACTCAACGCACCGTTGTTCGAGGCGTCTTTCTGAACCCAGCCGTCGTTTTCGTAATAACATCCGGCCACGATGTAAAGCGTGTCGGCGGGAATCGCGCCGCCTGAAATCGCCTCCTCGATATTCCCCCAGATCTTCCCGAAGGGACTCGGCTTGGCGGCCTGCGGCGCAATGTTGGTCGGCCGGAAGGTCTGCATGTTGATTTCCAACCCCTTACCGGGCCGCTCGCGCGACATGCAAAGGTGCCCGCGCGACCAATAGCCGCTGCCGTAACGGCCGGTCACCAGATCGGCGACCCAATACTGGTAAACGTCGCCTGCCGACGAGGGGTAGATCTTCGCCTGCTGCGTTTCCGGAAGCGCCGGGTCCGCCGCCCACGGCTCGTCGGAGCGCCCCGAACCTTCGAGGTAGCAGCGATGATGCGGATAGGCCACCCAAACCGGATTGTGGCGGCGCTTATCGTAACAATAGGTGTAGTTGCGCACCCGCTTGCCGCCCGAAACGGTCGTGGTCCAGGTCGTATGTACGAACTGGTCGGAGGAGGGCGTTTCGAAATTGGAGGGAAGCTCGGCCCAGCGAAGGCCCGCACCCGTCCCGAGGTCGACCTGCTGACCGCCGCCGCCTGCCGAGAGCCGGATGTCGTCGAAATTCAGTCCGTAGGCGCGCTCCGTACCCGTCGGCGCAAGGCGAATCCACAGTTTCGGAACAGGCTGCGCGAGCGTGAAGCCCACCGTCGTCCCGGTCCACGTGTTGTAGGCCGACGCGCCCGTATAGACGAGCGGTTTCCAGACCGCACCGTCGGCGCTCACCGTCAGCGAAACGTCATCCGCCGGGAAGATCGCACCGAAAGCGAGGGTGAAATTCGTCTGCCCCACAGGCAGCGAGATGTCCTGGATCACGAAATAGTCCGTCGACGCGTTGTAGAACATTTTGGCGTAGGCTTTTCCCGAAGCCCCGGAGTATTTGCCCGCCGAACCGTAATTGTCATTGTTGATACGGACATTGTTCACGGCATAGGTCACCGTCGAGGCTCCCGTGCCGGTCTGGGTTTTCCACTCCTGATTCGCACCCGCCCAGACGCCGCCCGCTCCGTTGCCGAAATCGAGGCTGAAAACCGTCTCGGCGGGGGTCTCCGAATTGCGCACGATCACGCAGGTTGCAGTCTTGGCGCCGGAGCCCTCTCCGGCCGTAACGGTCAGCGTGGAGCGCTGCCCCGCGGGCGCGTCGGCAATGGTGATCGTGGCGCTGCCCGTACCCGAGGCGGGCGAGAACTTCAGCGCGGAATTGGGACATGCCGCTTTCCACGAAGCGTTCGTCGTCACGGTGACGACGTTCGATGCGGGCGAGGCCGGATCGTAGAGCAGTTCGGCGGGAGCGACCGAGAGCGTCACCCCGACGGCATCGGCGGCGCGGGTCACGGTGACCGGCTTGCCCGAGGTCTTGCCCGAGGCGGCGCGCACGCCCACCTGAACGGAAGCGCCCTTGGGCATGTCCCGCACGTAGAACACCCCGTTACCGGAACCCGAGACGGGTTCCACCCGGACGGCAGCCGACTCGGGCGTCCAGAAAACCTACCACCCGGTGTTGGCGATCACACGGACCGCATTGTTCGCCGGAGTCGTTTCGTCGAAGGTGAACGATGCGGATTCAATGGCGGCATAGCCCTCGTCCGAAGAGTCGTCGCCGCCGCACGAGGCGAGCAGCAGCAGGCACAGGGCGAACGCCCCTGAAACCGGGAAGGGGAAACCCAGCGTGCCGCGAAAGAGAATGGAGAGTTGTTTCATAATTCAGGTTTTAGTCAGACAAACAAATATAGCGATAAAAACCGAATAAACAACAACCGCCCGCGCCCGGTTTTTCCGGGCCGCCGCGCCGCGGTTGCAGCCGATTGCGGAAAGAGTTGCTACTTTGCCCTTTTTTCACTAATTTTGCACGGATATAAAACGATACATCAAAAACACACGATATGGCAATCGAACTCAGCGAACAGGAACAGCTTCGCAGGCAGTCGCTCACGGCGTTGCGCAATCTGGGCATCGAACCCTACCCCGCCGCCCGTTACGAAGTGACGGCCACGGCGCGCGAAATCGCCGATAACTACGACGACGCGAAGAAGAATTTCCAGGACGTCCGCATCGCCGGCCGCATCATGTCGCGCCGCATCATGGGCAGCGCCTCGTTCTTCGAGCTGCAGGACCACACGGGCCGCATTCAGGTCTACATCCGCCGCGACGACATCTGCCCCGAAGGCGATCCGACGCTCTACAACACGGTTTTCAAGAAACTGCTCGACATCGGCGACTTCATCGGCGTGGAGGGATTCGCCTTCCATACCAACACCGGCGAACTGTCGGTGCACTGCCGTAAGTTCACCGTGCTGTCGAAGTCGATCCGCCCGCTGCCCGTCGTCAAGGAGAAGGACGGCAAGACGTTCGATGCCTTCACCGACCCGGAGGTGCGCTACCGCCAGCGGTATTTGGACCTGATCGTCAACCCGCAGGTGAAGGAGACCTTCGTCCGCCGCGCCAGGATCATGGCCACGATGCGCGAGTTCTTCAACGAACGGGGATACATCGAGGTCGAGACCCCGATCCTCCAGCCCATCCCCGGCGGCGCATCGGCGCGTCCGTTCATCACCCACCACAACTCGCTCGACATCGACCTCTACCTGCGCATCGCCACGGAACTTTACCTCAAGAAACTGATCGTCGGCGGATTCGACGGCGTTTACGAATTCGGCAAGAACTTCCGCAACGAGGGCATGGACCGCACGCACAACCCCGAATTCACGTGCATGGAGATTTACGTGGCCTACAAGGACTACCTCTGGATGATGGAGTTCACCGAGCAGATGCTCGAACGGGTGGCCATGGCCGTGAACGGCACGACGGAGCTGACGATCGACGGCAAGCCGATCTCGTTCAAGGCCCCGTTCCGCCGCCTGACGATGACCGACGCCATCCGCGAAAAGACCGGCTACGACATCACGGGCCGCTCGGAGGAGGAGCTGCGCGAAGCGTGCAAGCAGTTGAACGTCGAGGTCGACGAGACCTTCGGCAAGGGCAAGCTGATCGACGCCATCTTCGGGCAGTACTGCGAGGAGGAGCTGATCCAGCCCACCTTCATCACGGACTACCCGCGCGAGATGTCGCCGCTGTGCAAGCGTCACCGCTCGAACCCCGACCTGACGGAGCGTTTCGAACTGTTCGTCAACGGCAAGGAGCTGTGCAACGCCTATTCGGAGCTGAACGACCCGATCGACCAGCTGGAGCGTTTCCAGGAGCAGCTGCGTCTCTCGGAGAAGGGCGACGACGAGGCCATGTTCATCGACATGGACTTCGTGCGCGCGCTGGAATACGGCATGCCGACCTGCTCGGGAATGGGCATCGGCATCGACCGGCTGACGATGTTTATGACCGACCAGTCCTCGATCCAGGACGTGCTGTTCTTCCCGCAGATGCGCCCCGAGAAGAAGGTCGTGAACGATCCCGCGGAGGCCTACACCGCCATCGGCGTTCCCGAAGAGTGGGTTCCGGTGATTCAGAAGATGGGGTACCTCACCGTCGAGTCGCTCCGCAAACTCGCCCCCGGCAAGTTCTTCAACGACCTGTGCGGATTCAACAAGAAGAACAAGCTCGGACTGAAAGCCCCCTCGATCGACGAGGTCAAGGCGTGGCTGAATTAAAAATTAAGAATTGTGTAATTTCCGCCCGCATTTCGGCTGACAATCCGGTCGCGCTGCGACAAGCCCCTCCCGAGGGAGGGGTTTGGGGTGGGGTCAGACTTGTATACGCCGCCGAAGGCGGCGCATACAGCGACCGAAAGCAAGATAACGAAACTTAACATTTAAACATACCATTACAACTATGAGAAAGAAAATTGTTGCCGGCAACTGGAAGATGAACACGCTTCCCGCCGAAGGTGTCGAACTGGCCAAAGGCGTCGTGGCAGGCCGCGGAGAGGTTTGCTCGTGCGTGAACTTCATCGTCTGCCCGCCGTTCACCCATCTGGCGATGGTTGCCGAGGCCCTGAAGGGTTCGGACGTCGCACTCGGAGCGCAGGACTGCGCCACCGAAGCCAAAGGCGCCTACACAGGTGAGATCGCTGCCTCGATGATCGCGGCGCTGGGATGCAAATACGTGATCCTCGGCCACTCGGAGCGTCGCCAGTACTACGGCGAGACCTCCGCTACGCTCAACAAGAAGATGGCGCAGGCCTATGCAAACGGGCTGATCCCCATCTACTGCGTCGGCGAGAACCTCGACGAGCGCGAGGCCGGCAAACACTTCGACGTGGTGAAGGCCCAGATCGAAGAGGTGGTTTACAACCTCACCGAGGAGCAGTACAAGAACCTCGTGAT
>ENA-UEYL01000478-UEYL01000478.1-human-gut-metagenome-genome-assembly--contig:-NODE-478-length-40928-cov-4.949034_pt1 | contig 40928 bp, 33 predicted proteins | sample MGYA00242941_ERZ507946 | MGnify/ENA primary metagenome ERZ507946 (study PRJEB26167, sample SAMN06115482) | human gut metagenome | host: Homo sapiens | place: China:Guizhou | collected 2015-03-11...
TTTTAAATTTATGATAAACCTTGTAAGACACAAAGAAACAAAAGAAACTTTACTTTACGTTTATCCAGCAACCAAAAACATATCTAAAAAGTGCAAAAGAATAGTGACAGATGATTTTACAACTTACCCACTAGCAACTTGCAACTTGACAGATCTACTCCGTTATGATACTGTAGTAATAGACATGATAAAAAACAAACGGATAGCGTTCAGTGATAACTTATGTGGTACAGAGTTCACGCAAATTAAAAAAGAGAAAGGAACGTATTAAAATGAGAAGTATTGATGCTTTAATCCCACCAACCGCAGAAGATAATAGCACTAAATTATCCGAGGATAATTCCGCTACAATCAAAGCAATCGAAGCAATGGCGACCACCATGAAAGAAGTGGTTGAAAGTTCGACCTCGAACACAACTAAAACGCTGGAAACTTTCAAGTCAGCGTTTGATAAACAGTTTACCACATCGCAAAGCGATGATGATAATAAAAAATTAACAGGCTCACCCGAGCCGGGCAGCGGTTCAGACGAACCAGAAAGTGAGGACTAACTATGAGTACAGTAAACCAGATTTATGCCTTAATTAACGAGGTAGCAAAACAGACATTTGGAGAGAGCGCAGTAACAGTTACTGACACTTCCACCCTTGTGGCGCTGGGTGATAAAGTCTTATCATCTGACGTAGACACTGATAAGTTCGCCAAGACATTGGTTGATCGTATCGGCAGAGCGATTTTCTCTATCCGCAGATATACGGCTAGTGGCGATGACGGTCTTGTAAAAGAGCCATTTGAGTACGGATGTATCGTACAGAAAATCTATGTGGATCTTCCAGAAGCAAAAGAAAACAAAGCATGGGAGATTGGAGAAGCGTCATATACACCAACTTACGCGCCTGTTATTAAGCCATCAATCAAACAAAAATTATTCGAAAAAATGGTTACTTGGGAAATTGATGTAACAATTCCAGATTTCATGTTCCGCACGGCTTTCACTTCAGCGCAGGGTGTTGCTACTCTTATTGACGCAATTTTTACAACCATGGATAATTACATGGAAATCGCGCTGGAGAATAACAAGAATCTCACAAGAGCAACATTTATTGCAAATAAGTTAAACAAAGGAAAACCTTGCGGAAAGCATAACTTATTAGCAGAGTATAACGCATTAACAGGTGCAACACTTACGGTTGCAACTTGTATGAGGGTTTCCTTAAATGGGCAAGGCAGCAGATCAATTTGTGGGCTTCTCGTATGAAACGTATGAGTGTTCTTTTTAACGATGAGGATTATAAACGACATACCCCAACCGCTGATCTTGTTGTAAATGTTTTACAGGATTTTGACAGCGCACTTGTATCATATCTGGAATCCGACACTTACCACAATGAAATGGTAAAAATTGCTAGTACATATAGCACTTTACCATATTGGCAGGGGATTTTCAACTGGAACATTGTGAATTTTTTGCGTCCTTACAGGCGCGCCTCCAGCTCGGCCCGCTTCTCCTCATAGCCGGGCTTGCCCAGCAGGGCGTACATGTTGACTTTGTAGGCCTCCACGCCGGGCTGGTTGAAGGGGTTGACCTCCAGCAAATAGCCGGACAGGCCGCAGACATACTCGAAGAAGTAGATGAGGTAGCCGGCCGTCTTGGCGGACAGAGCGGGCATCTCGATGCGCACGTTGGGCACGCCGCCGTCCACGTGGGCCAGGATAACCGCCCGCATGGCCTGCTCGGCCACGAAGGCCATGGACTTGCCGGACAGGAAGTTCAGACCGTCCACGTTCTCGGGGTCGTTGGGGATGATGAACTCGCCCTTGGGGGCAAACTGCACCACGGTCTCAAACATGAGCCGCTCGCCCTCCTGAATATACTGGCCCATGGAGTGCAGGTCGGCGGTAAACTCCACGCTGGCGGGGAACAGGCCCTTGCCCTCCTTGCCCTCGCTCTCGCCGTACAGCTGCTTCCACCACTCGGAGAAGAACCGGAAGCAGGGCTCATAGCAGGCCAGCAGCTCCACCTTCTTGCCGCCCTGGTACAGGGCGTGGCGGGCAGCGGCATACTGCCAGGCGGGGTTCTCAGCGCCGCCCACGGACAGGTCGGTCATAGCCTGGGCCGCGCCGCCCATCAGCTCCTCAATATCGATACCAGCCACGGCGATGGGCAGCAGACCCACAGCGGTGAGCACGGAGAAACGGCCGCCCACGTCGTCGGGCACCACGAATTCCTCGTAGCCTTCGGCGTCGGCCAGACCCTTCAGCGCGCCGCGGGCCTTATCGGTGGTGGCGTAGATGCGCTCCCGGGCGCCCTCCTTGCCGTACTTCTCCTCCAGCAGAGCCTTGAAGATGCGGAAGGCCACAGCGGGCTCGGTGGTGGTGCCGGACTTGGAGATGACGTTCACGGAGAAGTCCCGGTCGCCGATGAGGGCGATGGTCTCCAGCAGAGCGTCGGTGGACAGGCCGTTGCCGGCAAACAGGATGTCGGGGGTGTCCTTCTTCTTCAGATTATAGTTGGGAGAGGCCAGCAGGTCGATGACAGCACGGGCGCCCAGATAGGAGCCGCCGATGCCGATGACCACCAGCACCTGGGACTGCTGCTGAATCTTCTTGGCAGCGGCCTGGATGCGGGCGAACTCCTCCTTGTCGTAGTCCCGGGGCAGATACACCCAGCCGGTGAAGTCGCCGCCGGGGCCGTCATGGTTGGCCAGCATAGAGGCGGCCTTCTCCAGACCAGCCATGCGCTGGGTCAGGTAATCCTGGGGAATGAACCCCTCCAGTTTTGTCAAATCTAAGTGAAGCATACTTGCAGGTCCTCCTTGAGAAGTGAAGTATAGGATGCTGGAATCAGTATAGCACAAAACGTCCCGTTTTCCACCTGGAAAAAATCAATGGAAATAAGGAAATTTTTCTCCCTCCTGCACAGAAAAAAATGCAAAATAACTCTTGACAAATGGCGGCATACAGGATAAAATAGTCCATGCTGTTCGGACGATTAGCTCAGCTGGTAGAGCATCCGCTTGACGTGCGGGAGGTCACAGGTTCAAGTCCTGTATCGTCCACCAGATAAGCACGGAAACAACTTGTTTCCGTGCTTTTTTGTTTTTCTTAGGATCTGCTTAAAAACCCCCGCTCTGCCTTGCAATCCCCCTCTGCCCCGGGTAAAATAGGGACAAATCTCCAGCGGCTGTACCGGCACGGTCCACTCTGCTGGCAACAGGAGGAACCCACCATGGATCATTGCTCCGACCTCACCAGGGCACCCGGCGCTCCAAACCTGGTCCGCATCCCCTATCTGGACGCCCTACGCTGTCTGGCCATTCTTCTTGTTATCGCACTGCATGTGACTGCCCCCATCATGGTCAGCCCCACTCTGGCGCAAACCAACACCTGGCTTGCCTGCATGGTGCTGGACCCGCTGGTGCGGGTGGGTGTGCCTTTATTTTTGATGATCAGCGGCTGCCTGATGCTGGACGATCCCCGCTCGAGAGAGATCACGCCCTTTTACAAAAAGCAGCTGCCTAAGCTGCTGATCCCTCTGGTGGTTTGGAATGGGATCTACTTCGCCGTGGCCGTCCTCACCGGCTCCCAGCCCCTCAGCCTGTCGGTCTTTCTGCAGCTTCTTCTGGGCCAGGGCGTGAAGTACCACATGTGGTACATCTACATGCTCCTTGGCATCTACCTGATCTGCCCCTTCCTGCGGCGGCTGATCGAGACCTGCACCCCCCAGCAGATTCTGCTTCTGTTTGGCATCATTCTGTTCTCCTCCACCCTCCGTCCAGCCCTCAATCAAATCCTCTCCTTCCAGGTTGTGCTGTTCGGCCCTATGCTGGAGGGACTGGTGGGGTATGTCCTGTTGGGCTGGCTGCTGGGGCGGCAGGAGCTGAGCCGCCGGACCCGGCTTTTGATCTATCTGGGCGGCGTGGCAGGATACGCCGTGCATTTGGTGGGGAATCTGCTCTACGCCCGCCCGGAACAGAGCTATCTCCCCTTTGAAAGCGGCTACGCCTTCCCCCACTATCTCATTGCCGCCGCCCTGTTCGTGTGGGTGCGCACCTTCTTTTCCTGCCATGCCCAGGCGCTGCGCCCGGCCCAAAAGCCCCTGCGCCTGTGCGCCCAGGTGGTCTTTGGTGTGTACTGGGTCCACCCTCTGGTGCTGGACGTCATCACCCATCTGCAGCCTGACGCTCTGCCTCTGGCTGCCGCTCTGGTTTTGCAGGGCGTGCTGACCGCCCTGCTCTCCTTCCTGTTTGCCGCCTGCGTGTCCAGGATCCCCCTGCTGCGCCGCCTGCTCCAGGGATAACCGCACAACTCACAACTTTTTCATACGCAAAAAAAGCATCCGGAGTACGGATGCTTTTTTGCTGCACCTGCAGCGAAATTTCCCTTGTAACACCCCCTTTCTCTGGGGTAAAATAGGGGTATCCTTTCAAAAAACCCCGCCCCGGCAGACGTTTGAGGCAAGTCTCCCCGGGCGCAAAATCGTACCACCCCCCGTCTCTGTCTGGAAACGGGGGCATTGGCGCGTCTATAACTTCCATATTATGGAATATAAGGTCACTAGGAGTGATTTGCTTTGAATATATTACGTTCTGTTTTACAAAACCTGCCGGAATTCCAGCAGCTGCTGGCCGCGTTGGACGGGGGACAGTCCCCGGCGGCGGTGTCCGGCCTGGGTGCGGTACACCGGGCCCACTTTGCCGCCGCCCTGGGCGCGGCCTCGGAGCGGCCGGTGGTAGTGGTGTGCGCCGATGAAAGCGAGTGCGAACGCATGGCCCGGGACCTGGCCTTCTTCACCGGCCAGAGTGTGCCGGTGCTCACCGCCCGGCAGTTTACCTTCCACAACGCCGCCACCGTCTCCCACCAGTGGGAGCACCGGCGACTGAAGCTGCTGTGGGCTCTGTCGGAGGGGGAGCTGCCCTGCCTGGTGGCCTCGGTGGAGGCCCTCCAGCAGCGCACCCTGCCTCCCGATGTCCTCAAACAGGCCACCCTGGAGCTGGCCACCGGCCAGCAGATCGATCTCAACGACCTGGCCGCCCGTCTCACCGCCGCCGGCTATACCCGCTGCCAGCAGGTGGAGGGTCCCGGCCAGTTTGCCCTGCGAGGCGGCATCCTGGACGTGTTCTCCCCCGCCATGGACGCCCCGGTCCGGGCCGAGTTCTGGGGTGACGAGGTGGACGCTATGGGCTCCTTCGACCCGGCCACCCAGCGGCGCACGGAGAATCTGGACCGGGCGGTCCTCCTGCCCGGCGCGGAAACGCTGCCCCAGCTGGCCCCCGGGGGTCTGGGCGGCCTGCTGGCTCTGCTGGACAAACGCATCGCCAAAGCGGAGAAGGACGGCCACAAGGAGCTGAAAGCCACCCTGGAGGCCGACCGGGAGGCCCTGGAGCAGGGCCGCTCCCTCCCCGCGGTGGACCGCTATCTCCCCCTCATCTACCCCACCCTGGCCACCGCCGCCGACTACCTGCCTCTGGACGCCTGCGTCCTCTTCTCCGAGAGCAGCCGGGTGGCCGAGCGGGCCAAAACCTACCAGTGGCAGATGGAGGAGGATGTAAAGACCCTGCTGGAGCGTGGCGAGCTGGACGGCAGCTGCGGCGACCTGTCCCGCTCCTTTGCCCAGCTCAACCAGGTGCTGGAGAACTGGCCGGTGGCCTATCTGGACTCCTTTACCCTCTCCACCTACCCCACGCCCCCCCGGTGTGTGCTGTCCCTGATGGCCAAGCAGCTCCCCTCCTTCGGAGCCAGCCTGGAGACGGCGGTGCAGGATTTAAGCCACTACCAGTCTGCCGGGTTCGGGGTACTGGTGCTGGTGTCCTCGGAGCAGCGGGCGCTGAACCTTCAGACCCTTCTGCGGGAGCAGAAGGTGACCTCCGGGGTGGAGTTCTCTCCCAAGACCCTGCCCAAGCCGGGACAGATCATGCTCACCGTGGGTGGCCTGTCCGGCGGTATGGAATACCCCGACCTAAAGCTGGCCGTCATCACTGAGGGCCAGGCAGCCCCCCAGAAGCGGCCCCGGCAGAAAAAGGAGACCACCAACCGCCAGAAGCTCAAGTCCTACGCCGACCTCTCCCCCGGCGACCTGGTGGTCCACGAGCACCACGGCGTGGGCCGCTATGTGGGCATGGTGAAGATGCCCGCCGACGGCATTGAAAAGGACTATGTGAAGATCGCCTACGCCGGCTCCGACGTGCTCTACGTCCCCGCCACCCAGCTGGACCTCATCTCCAAGTATATCGGCGGCGGCGAGGACGCACAGGAAACCAAGAAACTCTCCAAGCTGGGAGGCACCGACTGGGAACGGGCCAAGACCCGGGCAAAAAAGGCGGTGCAGGACCTGGCCAAGGGGCTTATCGAGCTCTACGCCCAGCGCCAGCGCCAGCCAGGTTACGCCTTCTCCCCCGACTCCCCCTGGCAGCGGGAGTTTGAGGAGCAGTTTGAGTACACCGAGACCGACGACCAGCTGCGGTGTATCCAGGAAATTAAAAAGGATATGGAGTCTCCCGTACCCATGGACCGGCTGCTGTGCGGCGACGTGGGCTACGGCAAGACCGAGGTGGCCTTCCGGGCCATGATGAAGTGCGTGCTGGACGGCAAGCAGGCCGCGGTGCTGGTGCCCACCACCGTCCTGGCCCGGCAGCACTACCTCAATGCCCTGCGCCGCTTCCAGAAGTACCCGGTAAACATCGACGTGGTCTCCCGCTTCCGCACTCCCACCCAGATGAAGGAGACCTTACGGAAGGTAGAAAACGGCGGGGTGGACATTCTCATCGGCACCCACCGCCTCTTTAACAAGGACGTGAAGTTTAAAGACTTAGGCCTGCTGGTGGTGGACGAGGAGCAGCGCTTCGGCGTGCAGCACAAGGAGAAGCTGAAGGAGACCTTCCGCCAGGTGGATGTCCTCACCCTCTCCGCCACCCCCATCCCCCGCACCCTGAATATGGCTATGTCGGGCATCCGGGACATGTCCACCCTGGAGGAGCCCCCCGCTGACCGCCTGCCGGTGCAGACCTATGTGCTGGAGCACAACTGGCCGGTGGTGGCCGACGCCATGCGCCGGGAGCTGGAGCGCGGCGGCCAGGTATATTACCTCCACAACCGGGTGGAGACCATCGACCGCACCGCTGCCCGCATCCAGCAGATGCTGGGCGAGACGGCGGCGGTGGGCGTGGCCCACGGCAAGATGAGCCAGGAGGCCATTGACGACGTGATGAGCCGCATGACCGACGGGGAGCTCAACGTGCTGGTTTGCACCACCATCATCGAAACCGGCATCGACCTGCCCAACGCCAACACCCTCATCATCGAGGACGCCGACCACCTGGGACTGGCCCAGCTCCACCAGCTCCGCGGCCGTGTGGGCCGCTCCAACCGCCGGGCCTATGCCTACCTCACCTACCGCCGGGGCAAAGTGCTCACCGAGGTGGCCGCCAAACGCCTGGCCGCCATCCGGGAGTTTGCCGAGTTTGGCTCCGGCTTCAAAATCGCCATGCGGGACCTGGAGATCCGGGGCGCGGGCAACGTGCTGGGCCCCGAGCAGAGCGGCTTTATGCTCTCCGTGGGCTACGATATGTACCTGAAGCTGCTGGAGGAGGCCGTTTTGACCGAGCAGGGCCAGACGCCCCCCAAGCGCACCGAGTGCTCCGCCGACCTCAGCGTGGCCGCCTCCATCCCCGACCGGTATGTTCCCTCCCCCGAACAGCGCATGGACCTCTACCGCCGCATCGCCGCCATCCGGGACGAGAGCGAGGCCGACGATCTGGTGGATGAGCTCATCGACCGCTACGGTGAGCCGCCCCGCACGCTGAACAACCTCATCTCGGTGGCATTGCTCCGCGCCGCCGCCTCCCAGGCCGGGGTCACTGACATCGCCCAGAAGAAGGGCCAGCTGGTCTTTACCCTGGACCAGTTCAATCTGGAGCAATTCTCCGCCCTGTGTGCCGACCCCAAGTTCAAGGACCGGCTGCTCCTCATCCCCGGAGACGTACCCCGCTTTACCCTGCGCCTGCGCAGCGGCGACGAGCCCCTGCGCACCGCCCAGGCTCTCATCTCCGCCTTTTCCGCTCTGGGCTGAGACTTTGCTTGCCCTAATGCCCGGTTTGTGCTATGATGGTCTGACCCAAGCTTAATTTAGTCTGAAATCATCGTGAAATAAGAAAGGATCTGTACCATGCCTACCTTGAAACGTCTGGGAGCCCTCTCCCTGTCTCTTGTTCTGGCCCTCACCGCCTTCACCGGCTGCGGTGCAAAGGGCGGCAGCTCCAGCAGCTCCAGCGACGGCAGCTCCTCCCAGGTCCAGGCCATGGACCTCTCCTCCGTCACCGACCCCTTCCTGTCCACCGCCGGTCTCTCCGGCGACACCGTGGTGGCCACGGTGGGCGACACGGAGATCACCGCCGACAGCCTGCTCTACTGGCTGGCCGCCACCGTGGACGGCACCGCTCAGTACTACGCCATGATGGGCATGAGCGCCTCTGACCTGCCCTGGGACACCGAGATGGAGGACGGCTCCACCATGGCGGAGGGCTTTTTGAACAACGCCCTGCAGACCGCCGCTCTGTACGCTCTGGTCCCTGTCATCGCCCAGCAGGAGGGACTGTCTGTCTCTGACGAGTCCGCTCAGACCATCCAGCAGGCCATAGACAGCTTTGCCCAGCAGGCCGGGGGCGATGCCATGGTAGATCACATGCTCTGGTCCAGCGCCCTCACCCGGGACCTGTACACCCGCATGATGCAGGCCGGCGACCTGAACACCCAGCTGATGAACCGCTACTACGGCGACGGCGCTCCCGACGCCCCCAAGGATGAGGACATCCTTACCTATGTCTCCGACAACCTGCAGATCGCCTACAAGGCCAAGCACATCCTGCTCAAGACCGTGGACACCAGCAAGCCCATCAAGGACGCGGACGGCAAGGCCACCGGCGAGTACGAGCCGCTGGACGACGCCACCGTGGCCCAGAAGAAAGCCACCGCCGAGGACATTCTCGCCCAGCTCCAGGCCGCCAGCGACAAGGAAGCCCTGTTTGATGAGCTGATGAAGGAGTACAGCGAGGACACCGACTCCTCCGGCAACGTGAACAGCCCCGAGGGCTACGAGGCCAAGTCCGGCCAGATGGTAGCCGCCTTTGAGGAGGCCGCCCTGGCCCTCCAGCCCGGCGAGATCAGCGGCATTGTGGAGAGCACCTACGGCTATCACATCATTCTCCGCCTGCCCATCCAGGCCGCCGACTACCGGGATCAGTACGTCTCCTATCTCATGAGCCAGCGGCAGCAGGGCTGGCTGGAGCAGTTCCCTGTGGAGACCAACGACGAGTACAAGAAGATCGATCCCGCCGCCTTCTACACCCAGCTCACCGCCCTGCGCACCGCGGTGCAGGCGGAGGTGACTGCCGCGCAGGAGGAGAGCTCCGGGGATTCCAGCAGCAGCTCCAGCGGTAGTTCCAGCGGCAGCTCCAGTGCCTCTTAATCCTTCCTGAATATTTCTCTTGTGGGAGTGACGAAACACGTCGCTCCCACTTTTTTACTTGGAGAGTTCCGCCCTGCGGGGGCGTCCTACTTTGCCCACGGCGGCAAAGTAGGCAAAACGCCGCCGGGGATCGCCTCCGGTGAGCACCTACCTACGGTGGTGCTCACAGTCAGCTTATCCCCGGACCCCCGATTACGAGGGACGCCATCCTGCAAGATTTCTGTGACCTCCCGGCGGACCTAAGACAAGATCCGTAGTCCCTCTTACCTCGGGGCACTGGCCCCTACCGGATCAAAAATTTAAACGCATCTGCGCTGTACGGACACCGCCTACTCTGGCAAAACCGTGGCAGCTGGCCCGCCCACGGCCACCGCCGCACCAAACAGGTAGGTAGGCACCAGGCGGTGTGTGTTAGAGTGGCAATGTCGTCAAATTTTGATGGAAAAAGGCCCCAGTGGGCCGAGAGTAGGAGGGAAACAGATCTTGATTTTGCCCGCCGGAAACATACATACCCCCAAAGGGACACACTCCCGTAACCGGGGGATCGGGGGAACGGTGACGATGAGCGCCCGCTGCGCGAAGGCGCTCATCGCAGCCGTCCCCCGGCGATTCTTTCGTGCCTTTCTGATCGCTCAGAAAGGCACAACGTCTCCCCGCCCCGCAGGGCAAAACCTTCTTTTAAAACAGGAATAAATTTCCTTCTCTCCTTGATTCCCTAAAATATGGACAGGCCATGGTCTATACTGGCAGAACAAGGAAGGAGCGAGACAACCATGAATAACTGGCACAGTATACCCACAGACCGTCTGTTAGAGGAATTGGACGCCCGGCCCCAGGGTCTCACCACCAAGCAGGCCAAGGACCGCCTGGACCGCTACGGTCCCAATGCGCTCCCCGCCCCGAAACAGGCCAGCCTTCTGGCCCGGGTGCTGGCCCAGGTCACCGACCCCATGATCGTAGTGCTGTTGGCAGCGGCGGGGCTGTCTCTGGCGGTGAGCGGCGGAAAGGACTGGCTGGACGGGGCCATTATTCTGGTCATTGTGGTGGTCAACAGCGTGCTGTCCATCTCTCAGGAGGACCGGGCCCAACAGGCCCTGGAGGAGCTGCAGAAGCTCTCCTCCCCCATGGCTCAGGCTCTGCGGGATGGCCGCCAAACCCGGGTCCAGGCCAGCGACCTGGTTCCCGGGGACATCATTTACTTAGAGGCCGGGGACCTTGTCCCTGCCGATGCCCGGCTCCTGTCCTCCAGCCGCCTGCAAACCGACGAGAGCGCCATGACCGGCGAGTCCGCCCCGGTGGAAAAGGACCCGGACCTCATCCTTGCCCCTGACGCCCCGCTGGGGGATTGGGTGAACATGGTCCTCTCCGGCACTCTGGTCACCGCCGGTAGAGGCACGGCGGTGGTCTGCGCCACCGGCGGAGACAGCCAGATGGGCCATATCGCCGGCATGCTCTCCGACCAGGAGGAGGGCACCACCCCCCTCCAGGCTCGGATGGCGGAAATTTCCCAAAAGCTGTCCTTTCTGTGCCTGTGTGTGTGCGCAGTGATGTTTGGGGTGGGGATCCTCCAGGAGAAACAGATGCTGGACATGTTCCTCACCGCCGTCTCCCTGGCGGTGGCCGCCATCCCGGAGGGCCTGCCCGCCATCGTTACCATTGTGCTGGCTCTGGGTGTAGGCCGCATGGCCAGGCGAGGTGCTATCGTGAAAAAGCTGCCCGCCGTGGAGACTCTGGGCTGCGCCGGGGTCATCTGCTCGGACAAGACGGGCACCCTCACCCAAAACCGCATGACGGTCCAGCAGCTGTGGCTGCTCCCCGGCGGACACCGGCGGGAGGCCCTCACCGGGGGCGCGCTGTGCTCTGACGCCCGGCTGGAGTGGCGGGCGGGTGCTCCGGTGGCCTCCGGCGATCCCACCGAGGGGGCACTGCTGGTGGCGGCGGCCCAGGAGGGGCTGGACCAGCACAAGCTGGAGGAGGCGCTGCCCCGGACCGACGAACTGCCCTTTGACTCCACCCGCAAGCGCATGTCCACCATCCACGCCCTGCCGGAGGGCGGCTACCGGGTGTATGTGAAGGGCGCTCCCGACGTACTGCTGCCCCGGTGCACCCAGGGGCCGAAGGGTCCCCTCTCCCCCGACGACCGGGGACGCATTACCGCCGCCAATGAGGAGATGGCCCGCAAGGCCCTGCGGGTGCTGGCGGTGGCCTTTCGTGACCTGTCCTTTCTCCCCGCCCAGCTTACCCCCCAGCTGCTGGAGGACAACCTCACCTTTTTGGGCCTCTTTGGCCTGATGGACCCGCCCCGGCCGGAGGCCAAGCTGGCGGTGGCACGCTGTCACCAGGCCGGGGTGCGGCCGGTGATGATCACCGGCGACCACCGGGCGACCGCCTCCGCCGTGGCCCGGGAGCTGGACATTCTCCGCCCTGGGGAACTGACCCTCACCGGCCCGGAGCTGGACTTTATGCCCCAGGAGGTGCTGGAGGAGGACATCCACCGCTTTTCCGTCTTCGCCCGGGTGTCCCCGGAGCACAAGATGCGCATCGTTCAGGCCTGGCAGAAGCGGGGGCTGGTGGTGGCCATGACAGGAGACGGCGTCAATGACGCCCCCGCCCTGAAGGCCGCCGACATCGGCTGCGCCATGGGCCGCTCCGGCACCGATGTAGCCAAAGGGGCCGCCCACATGATCCTCACCGACGACAACTTTTCCACCATCGTGGCCGCCATCGAGGAGGGCCGGGGCATCTACTCCAACATCCGCAAAGCCATCCACTATCTGCTCTCCTGCAACATTGGCGAGATCTTCACCATCTTTACCGCCACCCTGCTGGACTTTGGCGTGATGCCCCTGGCTCCGGTACAGCTTCTCTGGCTCAACCTGGTCACCGACTCCCTCCCTGCCCTGGCGCTGGGCGTGGAGCCGGTGGAGCCGGGCGTGATGGACCAGCCGCCCAGGGACGCACGGGCCGGGCTGTTTGACGGGAAATTCACCCTGCGCCTGCTGTGGCAGGGGCTGATGGTGGGTGTTCTCACCCTGGCGGCCTACTTTTTGGGCTTTACCCGCCTGGCTGCGCCGGGCAGCGAAGGCCCTGTGGCCAACACCATGGCCTTTGCCACCCTCACCCTCTGCCAGCTCTTCCACGCCTTCAACGTGCGCAGCGAGGACCGCTCCCTGTTTGCTATGGGTCCCCTGTCCAACCCCGCCATGAATCGGGCCTTTCTGGCAGGTCTGGCACTCCAGCTGGCAGTTTTGCTGGTGCCGCCCCTCCAGAGCGTCTTTTCCACCGTCTCCCTGGACCTGTATCAGTGGCTCACGGTGCTCCTCCTCTCCGCGGCTCCTGTTCCTATCTGTGAGATTGGCAAAGCGCTCACCGGCAAAAAAACCAACGCCAAGCAAACAGCCACAGCTCCCTGAACACTGTAAAAAACGGCCGCCACCCTTTAGGGTGGCGGCCGTTTTTTACAGTTTGGATGGGAAGCGCCTTACCGCTCCTCCCGGAAGTAATTGAGGCCCAGCGCCTGAGGCTGGCCGGAGCCCTCCCGCTTGCGCACGGAGGTGACCACCAGCACCACAGCGGTGATGATAAAGGGCAGAGCCTGGTAGAGCTGGGTGGGCACCGCGGCCAGCCAGCCCAACCCCTCAGGGAAGGCGGCGGCCAGGCTGGAGCCCGACACCCGCAGGGTGTTGAAGAAACCAAAGACAAAGGTGCCCAGGATGGCCAGGGCGGGGTTCCAGTTGGCGAAGATGACCAGAGCCACCGCGATCCAGCCGTAGCCGTTGATCCAGCAGCTGCTGTTAAAGGAGCCGGACATGTTCAGGGCCATATAGTACCCACCAATGCCCATGACGCCGCAGCCCAGGCAGATGTGGATATACTTATACCGCTTTACATTGACGCCCACCGAGTCGGCAGCGCCGGGGTTCTCGCCCACCGCTCGCAGTCGCAGGCCGGGGTTGGTGCGGTTGAGATACCACCACATCACCAGGGCGATAACCACGCCCAGATAGACCAGAACGTTGTGGTTAAACAGTCCCTCACCCAGCACCGGGATCTGAGACAGGCCGGGAATGGGCAGGTTGGCAAAGCCGTCTTTGATGTTGTCGTAGTCGTTCATGACCGGCCAGCTGATGGCCTTGACGCCGTTGCCCACGAAGAAATACACACCCAGGCCGAAGGTGGTCAGGGTCAGGCCGGTGATGTTCTGGTTGGCCTGGAGGGAGACGGTAAGAGCGGCAAACAGCAGGCCGCACAGCGCTCCCATCAGGAAGGCCATCAGGATGCCCACGCCCAGACTGTTGGCGTAGCAGCCCACGATATAGCCAAAGATGGCGCCCACCGCCATAATGCCTTCCACGCCCAGGTTCAGGCTGCCCGACTTTTCCACCATGATCTCTCCGGCGGTGCCGTAGAGCAGAGGGATGTTATAGACCACGATGTTGTGGATGAAGGTGGTCACCACCCCCATTTTATCCATTTCCATTCTCGCCGCCCCCTTTCTTGGTTCGAACGATCTTGAAGCGGATCAGGAAATCCGCGGCCAGCACCAAAAACAGAATGGCGCCCTGGAGCATATCCGCAAAGCTGGAATCCACCTGGGCAAAGGTGGCTGCCGCCACCGTGGAGCCGTGCTGAAGCATGGAGATGAGGGCGGACACCAGGAAGATGGCTCCGGTATTCAGCTGGGACAGCCAGGCCACGATGACGCCGGTCCAGCCCACATCGTCGGTAAACGAGGAGGACAGGATGCCCACGGTGCCCACCTTGAAGGCGGCGGCCAGGCCGATGAGACAGGCGGACAGGAACACGGTGCGCAGCACGATGCGGTTGACCTTCATGCCCGCATACCGGGCGGTGCCCACGCTGTCGCCCACCACGGCGATCTCATAGCCCTGCTTGGAGTACTTGAGGTAGCCATAGACCAGCACGCCGATGATCAGGGTAAAGATGACACACACGTTGAGCTGGAATTTGCCGATGGGGATGGTGGGGAAGGAGACCTCCTTGCTGAAGTTGGCAAACACCGGACGGGCCGAGGAGGTATCCAGGAAGAAGTTCCAGGAGGCCTGAGTCTCACCCAGGAACACCAGGAAGTACAGGGCCACATAGTTGAGCATCAGGGTCATCAGGGTCTCGTTGGTGCCGAACTTCACCTTCAGCGCCGCCACCAGAGCGCCGTACAGACCGGCGGCCAGCATGCCGGCCAGGCACATAAGCAGCAGGGTCACACCCTCCGGCAGCACACTGCCCAGCTTCAGCGCCACCGCGCCGGCGGCCACCGCGCCCAGGATGAACTGGCCCTCGCCGCCGATGTTCCAAAAGCGCATTTTAAAGGACAGGGACAGGGCCACCGAGGTGAGCACCAGGGGAACAAAGACCTTGAGATAGTTTTCAAAGGTCTTATAGGCGATCTTGTTGCCGATCATGCCCATGGTGAACATCCGCTGGTAATAGGCGATGGGGTTGACTCCGATGGCCAGCAGCAGCAGGCCGCCCACCACCAGCGCCAGCAGAACCGCCCCGAGATAGAGCGACAGCTTTTTCCACATCGGACAGCTGTCCCGCTTTACGATATGAAATCCCATGTCACTCCTCCTCCCTCTTGCTCTGCTCCAGCTGCTCCTGGGAAATGTTGGTGTCCTTGGCGATGCCGGCAGGCTTGTCCTCATACTTGTTGGTCAGATCCAGCGCGCCGGTCATCATCAGGCCCAGCTCCTCCTTGCTGGTCTTGTGGGCGTGGACCACGCCCATCACCTTTCCGTGGCACAGGACCATGATCTTGTCGCACAGGGCCAGCATCACGTCCAGGTCCTCGCCCACAAAGAGGATGCCCACGCCGTCCTTTTTCTGCTGATTGAGGATGTTATAGATGGCGTAGGAGGAGTTGATATCCAGGCCGCGCACCGGGTAGGCAGTGACGATGACGTTGGGACCGGCCTTGATCTCCCGTCCCAGCAGCACCTTCTGCACGTTGCCGCCGGACAGGCGGCGCACCGGCGTCTCGGTGGAGGGAGTCACCACGCCCAGCTGCTCAATGACCTGCTCCGCCGCCGCCCGGCCCGCTTTCCGGTCCACCAGGGGGCCCTTGGTCTCGGAGTAGTTTTTCAGGATCATATTGTCCGTAATGGACATGGAGGGCGCCAGGCCCATGCCCAGCCGGTCCTCCGGGATGAAGGACATAGAGATGCCCTTTTCTAAAATGGCCTTGGGGGAAAGACCCACAATGTTGTCTCCCTTGTGAATCATCAGGCCCGACCGCACCGGCCGCAGACCGGCGATGGCCTCACACAGCTCCTTCTGGCCGCAGCCCGCGATGCCGGCCACACCCAGGATCTCGCCGCCGCGGATATAGAAGCTCACCTTGTCGATGGCCACCGCGCCCTCGTCGTTGTCGATGGTGAGGTCCCGGATCTCCAGCAGAGGCCGGGTCTTTTCCACCACAGGGCGCTCGATGTTCAGGTCCACCTTCCGGCCCACCATCCACTCGGTGAGCTCCTGCTCGTTGGTCTGGGCCGTCTCCACGGTGGTAATGTACTCGCCCTTGCGCAGGATGGCCACCCGGTCGGAAATGTCCATTACCTCATTGAGCTTGTGGGTGATGATGATGATGGAGTGTCCCTGCTCCTTCATGCGGCGCAGCACCGCAAAGAGCTTTTGGATCTCCTGCACCGTCAAAACGGCGGTGGGCTCGTCCAGAATGATGACCTTGGCGCCATAATACAGCACCTTGATGATCTCCAGAGTCTGCTTTTCCGACACGGCCATGTTCTTGACCTGCTTTTTGGGGTCGATGTCAAACCCAAACTTTTTGGCCATGGCCTCGATCTGGGCATAGCGGTCCTTTTTCAGCAAAAAGCCCGCCTTCTCCTTGCCCATCCAGATGTTGTCCGCGGCAGAGAACACCTCCACCAGCTTGAAGTGCTGATGGACCATGCCGATCCCCAGGCGCTTGGCCTCCTGGGGGGAGTGGATGGACACGGACTTGCCCTCCACGAAGATCTCGCCTCCGTCGGGCTGGTAAATGCCGGAGAGCATATTCATCAGCGTAGTCTTGCCCGAGCCGTTTTCTCCCAACAGAGCCAGGATCTCGCCCCGGCGCAGGGTCAGGTTCACGTCCTTGTTGGCCACCACGCTTCCGAAGGTCTTGGTAATCCCCCGCATTTCAATGGCGTATTCCTCCGCCATGGAATCACACTCCCTCTTTTGTATCTGCAAATCGTTGTCGGTTTTGTTTCAGGTTTGGTTTTTCCAGTTCAAACCGGACCTTGTTCCGGCCCAAACTGCAAAAATCAAAACCGGGCCGGCCGGTTGGCCGGCCCGGTTGTTCGGGTCTTCAGACAGCTGCGCGGGCGGATCAGGCCACCACAACGCCCTTCACCAGGTAGTTCATGCTGCCGGTGATAACGCTGTCCTCCACGGAGGGACCGCCGGCGGGCACGATCTCGGTGTTGGCGGCAACGACCACCTGGTCGTCCTTCACCTCATCCCGGTCGCTGGTCACCAGGGGAGCGTCCACCTTCTCGATGGTAGCCTTGCCGTCGGCGACGGTGATGTTCAGCTTCACGCCGGAGAACACATCCCACTCGCCGGAGGCGATCAGGGCCTTGACCTGGTCAATGGCGTCCTGAGTACCGGCAGCGCAGTTCTCGCTCAGGGGGGACACGTCAACCATGCCCTCATTCAGGCCGCCGTAGTAAGCGGGGCCGCCCATCTTCTCCACGAACTGGTCGGCGGACTCACACTCCATGGCGGTCTGGATGGCCAGCTTGTAGTACACATCCCAGTTCCACACGGGAGCGGTGAGGTGGGCAGCGGGGGCGTCGGCGGTCATGTCGGAGTTGTAGCCGCAGCCGAACTGGCCGGCCTTCTCCGCGGCCAGCTGGGGCTGAGCGGAGTCACAGTGCTGGGCGATCACACCGCAGCCGTAGCTCTTGATGAGCTCCTCGGCAAAGGCGTACTCATTGACCTCGTCGGTCCAGGTGCCCAGCTCCTTGACATAGACGGTGGCGTTGGGGTTGACGGCCTGCACGCCCAGGGTGAAGCCGTTGATGCCGGAGCAGGTCTCGGCGTACTCGGTGTCATAGGCGGAGACATAGCCGATGTTGTTGTTGCCGGTCTCCAGGCTCTTGAGACCAGCGGCGATGCCGGCCAGGTAGCGGGCCTGATAGATGCGGCCGAAGTAGTTATTGTAGTTGGTGTCGTTGCTCTTGAAGCCGGTGGCGTGGGAGAAGATCACGTCGGGATACTCCTGAGCCTTCACTTCCATCTCGTTGAGGTAACCGAAGGAGATGCCGAAGATGATGCTGCAGCCCTCACCCACCAGGGTGTCCACGGCGGCGCCCACCTGGGTGTCGTCCTCAGGAACCTGGTCCACGATGACCAGCTGAGTCTCGGGATCCATGCCCAGCTCCTTCATGGCCTTGGTGATGCCGGTGTGATGGGCATAGGTGTAGCCGGCGGTATCGCTCTTCTTGTTGATATAGATGGCGCCTACCTTAAAGTCGGAATTGCTGGTCTGGGAGCCGCTCTGGCTGCCGGAACCGCTGCCGGAACCGCTGCTGCCGCAGGCAGCCAGGCCCAGGACCATGGCAAGAGCCAGTACAAGTGCGAGAATCTTCTTCTTCATGTGCAAAGTTCCTCCTTGTTTTCTCATTCGTTTCCTATTCCTCTTTTTTATTAAAACCGGTTTTCCCGGTTTTAACCACGGTAAGGGGACGCTCAGTCCACGAACTCCACGCCGGTCTCCTCGTTCATGCTCTTGACTCTTGCCAAAGACTCCACCCGCAGGCCCTCGGCACGCAGGCGGTCACCGCCGGGCTGGAAGGCCTTCTCGATGACGATACCGGCGCCCACCAACTCCGCTCCGGCGTCCTTCACCAGCTTGGCCAGCCCCTCCAGGGCAGCGCCGTTGGCCAGGAAGTCGTCGATGAGCAGCACCTTGTCGCCCGGGCCCAAAAACTCCTTGGCCACAATGATGTTGTACACACGGCCGTGGGTAAAGGACTCCACCTGGGAGGTGTACACCTCACCAGCGATGTTCTTGGTCTGGTTCTTTTTGGCAAAAATCACCGGACAGTGGAAAAACTGCGCCGTGATACAGGCGATCCCAATGCCCGAAGCCTCAATCGTCAGGATCTTGTTCACGTCGCAGTCTGCAAATCTGCGCTTAAATTCTTTGCCGATCTCCGCGAAGAGATCGACGTCCATCTGGTGATTCAGAAAACTGTCCACCTTCAGCACGTCGGTGCCCTTGACCTTCCCATCTTTGCGAATCCGTTCCTTCAAAAGCTCCATAGGCCGGCCGCCACCCTTTCTATCTGTAAAATATAAACAAATAATGCATGGAAACAACGGCGTGGCCCGACAGTGCGGGCCACGATCCGATAGAAATACATTTTTATTGTACAAAATAATTGCCCATTGTGCAATCCCTTTTCAAAATTTTTTGTGACCGGACTGTGAAAGCAATAAAAAAAGCCTCTCCCAGCTGGGAGAGGCTTGAAGCAATGCAATTAGTCGGTGACGTAGGGCAGCAGGGCGACCTGACGGGCGCGCTTGATGGCCTCGGTCAGCTGACGCTGATGCATGGCGCAGGTGCCGGTGGTGCGGCGGGGCAGGATCTTTCCGCGCTCGGAAGTATAGCGGCGCAGCTTGGCAGCGTCCTTGTAGTCGATGCACTCGACCTTGTCCACGCAGAAGGCACAGACCTTGCGGCGCTTGCGGCCGCGGGGAGCCCGGTTTTCACGTTCCATAGCCATGAGAGTAACCTCCTTTTACGACCATATACGGTCTAAGATTTAAAACGGCAGCTCGCCGTCGTCGTCAGAGAGTTCGGCAAACTGGTCGCCGCCCATGGAGGGGGCGCCGTAGCCGGAGGGGGCCGCAGGCGCGGCCGGAGCAGCGGGGGAAGCGTAACCACCGGAGGCATAGCCGCCGGAGTATCCGCCGCCGGAGGCGTATCCGGAGCTCTGATAGCCTCCGTCGCCGTCCCGCTTGGAGTCGCCGAAGTAGACGTTATCCGCCACGATCTCGGCGCTGCGGCGCTTGCCGCCGTCTTTATCCGTCCAATCCCGGATCTGCAGCCGGCCCTCTACCACGGCCATGCGGCCCTTGGTGAAATAGCGGCTGACAAACTCGCCGGTCTGGCGCCAGGCTACCACGTCGATGAAGTCGGTGGAGCGCTCGCCAGTGGACTTGTCCTTAAAATCCCGGTCCACCGCAAGGGTGAAGGAGGCCACAGCGGTCCCAGTCTGGGTGTGGCGCAGCTCCGGGTCACGGGTCAGGCGACCCATGATAATGATTCGATTGAGCATTTTAGCTCCCCCTTACTGGTCCTTGCAGACGATGAGGGAACGCATCACGCCGTCGGTGATCCGGAAAATACGGTCCAGCTCGGCGGGGATAGCGGCAGCGGCGTTGAAGGTCATCAGGACGTAGTAGCCCTCCATCAGATCGTTGATGGGATAGGCCAGACGGCGCTTGCCCCACTCGTCGATCTCGGAGACGGTACCGTTAGCCTCCACGACGGCCTTGAACTTCGCAACCAGAGCAGCGATGGCCTCCTCGCTCAGAGCGGGGTCCAGGATATACATCGCCTCGTAGTTCGCAGTGATCTTTGCCATGTTTCTTGCACCTCCTTATGGTCTTGTGGCCCCCGGTCTTCATGCCGGGAGCAAGGATAAGGCCCGCCTTCTCAGGAAGACAGGCCTAATTATTATATCTGATTTTGTCCAGAAGTCAAGGGGTTACCTCTATAATAATTTAAAATTTTTCCACCTTGAGGTCCTCCCGGGGGAGCTTTTCCCAGGAAAAGAGGGGGATGAGCTGCTGGGCGGTGATGGGCGCAGGCTCCGGGATGAGCCCAGCCAGATGGGCCAGGCGGCCCAAAAGCTCGGGCGCGGTATACCGGCTCTGGAGCTCCCCCAGCTCCTGGTCCCGGTCCCGCTTGGCCAGCCGCCGCCCGTCGGCGGAGAGCAGCAAAGGCACGTGGCCGTACTCCGGCTGCGGCAGCCCCAGCAGCCGCTGGAGGTAAATCTGCCGGGGGGTGGATGAGAGCAGGTCGCTGCCCCGCACCACCTGGTTTACCCCCATGGCGGTATCGTCCACCACCACCGCCAGCTGGTAGGCGTACACCCCGTCGGAGCGGCGCAAAATGAAGTCTCCGCAGTCGGTTTTTAAGTCCTCTTTGTATTCTCCATATAGAAAATCGCAAAATGTAATTGGTTCCTGACCCACTTTCACCCGCCAGGCCGGGCGGCGGGTCTGGCTGAGGGCCTCCCGCTCCGCCTCGGTCAGCCGGGAGCAGCGGCCGTCGTAAATGGTTTGACCGTCGCTGCGGTGAGGTGCCGAGGCGGCCAGACGCTCAGCCCGGGTGCAGTAGCAGGGGTAGATAAGGCCCCGCTTCTCCAGAGCGTGGAAAGCCTCCGCATATACCGTGGTGCGCTCCGACTGGTACACCGGCTGGTTGTCCCAGGTGAGTCCAAGCCACTCCAGATCCCGCATCACCTGGTCGCACCAGGCCCGGGTACACCGGTCCGGGTCCAGGTCCTCCAGCCGCAGCACCATCTCGCCCCCCTGGCTCCGGGCGCTGAGCCAGGCCAGCAGCGCTGACCACAGGTTGCCCAGGTGCATCCGTCCGCTGGGGCTGGGGGCAAAGCGGCCCCGTACTGTTTTCTGTTCCATGGTCCGCCCCTCCTCTCCTTGTTGTGCCAAGAATACCACACCCCGCCGTCTCCCTGCAAGGCTCTTGCCAGAAAGCCCCAAGGGCAGGTATAATGGAGGGCGAAAAAATTCCAGAAATTTTTTCGTCTCCACGCAATAAAATGCCCCCGTTCCCCATTTCATAAATGACAGGAGAAATGCGCCATGCTGATGCTATTGGCAGCACTGCAAAGTGAATATGGCGTCCCCGACCCCCAACAGCTGGAAGGGCTGATGGCGGGCCTGGCCGCCGGAGACCGGGAATCTCTGGCTCAGCTGTACCACCGCACCCGGGCGGCGGTATACGGCCTGGCCCTGTCCATTCTGGGCAGCGGACACGACGCGGAGGACGTGACCCAGGACACCTACGTGACCGCCTGGGAGAAGTGCCACCTCTACCGCCCTCAGGGCACCCCCATGGCCTGGCTGCTCACCATCACCCGAAACCTGGCCCGCATGAAGCTGCGGGACCGGGGCCGCACCCAGGACTTTGGAGAGGAGCAGTGGCACGCTATCCCCGCCCAGTCCCCCTCGGTGACCCCCGAGGACCGGGCCGTGCTGGAGGCCGCCCTCAACATCCTCAGCGACCAGGAACGGCAGATCGTGGTGCTCCACGCCGCGGCCGGTCTCAAACACCGGGAAATCGCCAAGCTGCTGGAGCTGCCTTTGCCCACCGTGCTGTCCAAGTATCGCAGAGCCCTGTCAAAACTCAAGACCAAACTGGAAGGAGATGACGCCCCATGACAGACCATGAGTTGGAACGCAGGCTGCGCACCGCCCTGGATCACGCCGCCCCCAACGACCTGGAGGGCGTGCTCTCCCGGTGTGAAACGGGGAAAGGAACTGTGATCGACATGACAAATGCCGTGGAAACGAAGAAGAAAAAGAGACGCTGGGCTCCCCTGGCGGCGGCCGCCTGTCTGGCCTTGGTGCTGGTGGGCGGCGGCGGAGGCTACTACTATTACAGCGCCAACAACGCGGTGGCCTCTCTGGTGTCCCTGGACGTGAACCCCAGCATCCAGCTGGAAGTCAATAAAAACGAAAAAGTTCTCTCCGCCACCCCCATGAACGACGATGGGGCGGAGATTTTGGACGGCATGGACCTGAAAGGCACCCAGGCCGACGTGGCCATGTATGCCATCATCGGCTCCCTCCTGCAGCACGGCTACGTGGATGAGCTGGCCAACTCCATTCTCATCACCGTGGAGGACGACGACCAGGCGCGGGGCGAGAAGCTCCAGCAGGAGCTCACCGCTCAGGCCGACGCCGCCCTGGCCAATGCTCAGGTGAACGGCGCGGTATTGGCTCAGACCCTCCAGAACAGCGAGGAGCTGAGCCAAAAGGCCCAGGAGTACGGCATTTCCACTGGCAAGGCGGCCCTTATCCAGGCCATCGTGGCGGGCAGCAACAACACCAAGACCTTTGAGGATCTGGTGGGCCTGTCCATCAACGAGCTCAACCTCCTCTATACCGCCCAGGCTCCTCTGGAAGGACAGACTTCCGGCAATGAGCAGAACACCGGCGCGGCAAACGCCGCTCCCATTACCACCTCCGGCTCGGCCAGCCAGAGCGCCTACATCGGCCTGGAGGCCGCCAAAGAGGCCGCTTTGAAGCACGCTGGGGTCTCCGCCTCCGATGCCACCTTTGTGGAGGCCGAGTACGACTACGACGATGGACGCATGGTCTATGAGGTGGAATTCCACATGAAGGGCACCGAATACGACTACGAGATCGACGCCCAGACCGGCGAAGTGGTAAAGTACAAGACCGAGCAGAACGGCGCCAACACCGGCTCCTCCGGTTCTACCAATACCTCCTCCTTCATCGGTGAGAGCGCCGCCAAGCAGGCCGCCCTCAGCCATGCCGGGGTGAGCGAGAGCAGCACCAAATACTGCAACGCCTGGCTGGAGTACGACGACGGCCGCGCCGAGTGCTATGAGGTGGAATTTATGGCGGGCAACACCCGCTATGAGTACAAAATTGCCCTCACCTCCGCCACCGTGCTGGAGAGTGAGCGGGAGAGCTACGGCGGCTCCGGAAGCTCCGGACAATCCACCGGCCAGAGCGGCAGCCAGACCAGCGGCAGCTCCGGCACTTCTTCCACCGACATCGGTGCGGAAAAGGCCAAGTCCATTGCCCTCAATCACGCAGGGGTCAGCGCCAGCCAGACCTCCGAGATGAAGGTGGAGCAGGACTGGGACGACGGCGTTCTGGAGTATGAAGTGGAGTTCAAGGCCGGTGGGGTAGAGTATGAGTACACCATCCACGGCGGAACGGGACAGATTTTGAAGTACGAATCCGATCGGGATTAAGAAGAAAGCCCTGGCTGTCAACGGCAGCCAGGGCTATTTGTTTGGGGAAAAGTTACGCCCTGCGGGGCGTCCTACTTTGCCCACGGCGGCAAAGTAGGCAAAACGCCGCCGGGGGCCGCCTTCGAGGAACACTTTGCCTGCGGCAGTGTTCCTAGGCGGCTTGCCCCCGGACCCCTGTTTACGAGAGAGGGTCACTTTGGACTTTTGGTCACTTCCGGCGTCCTAAGTTTTGACCGTGTATCCCTCTACTCTCGGCCCACTGGGGCCTACCAATCTAAAATTTACAGGCAGGCGGCTCTAACGCACCCCGCCTCCTGCATCCCTACCTGTTGGATGCGGCGTTGGTCGGACGGATGTCTCCCACAACTGTCCAGCTGCCACGGTTTTGCCAGAGTAGGCGGTGTCCGTACAGCGCAATATTCACCAAATTTTGCACATAAAGGGCCTAAGGCCCGAGGCAAGAAGGACCAGCGGTCTTGTCTTTGCCCGCCGAATAAAATTGCCCATTTCCCAGGAGGGCGTCCCCCGTAATCGGGGGTCTGGGGGACGACGCCTATGAACACCGGCGCAAGCCAGGTGTTTATCGAAGGAGTCTCCCAGCGATTCTTTGGTGACTTTCTGATCGTTCAGAAAGTCACCCGCCCCGCAGGGCGGAACCCTCACTCTTCTCCCCTGGCCTGCCTTAAAAACTCCGCATCCTTGTCATCCAGAGCATGTAGCCCCGCAAAATCCTCCATGTGGTGGGTAAACTCATGGGCCACAGTGGCGAAGATCTCGTCCTTCCAGGTCTCCTCATCCTCGTCAGCGAGCAGAGCAGCAAAGGAACCGTAGTAGAGTACGATATACCGCCCCAGCATATCATTGCAGTACTCCCCCATGATGTACATCTCCCCCGGGGGAAACTCCGGGTCGGGCAGGGCCTGCTCCTCCAGCTGGATGCCTCCGTCCAGCTCTTCAAAAAACGCGTCCGGGAACTGCTGGGCGATCTCCTCCAGCCAGTCCCCCATGGTCTCGTAGCTGGGCACCATGGCAAATGCCTCCTTTTCTTCCTTTTCCTCAGGATACCAAAAACCATGCTCCCATACAAGGGTCAGAAAACCTTCGAAAAAACTTAAGAATTATTCCATATCAATTTAATCTTTCTGCGGTATGGTATAGAAGACATCCCTTGGACAGAAAAGAGGTTTTCCCTATGCCATCCCGTTCCCGCGAGGCTGCCGCCTCCACAAAGAAAAAACGTCGCCGTTCCCCCCTGCCCTGGATTCTTCTGGTCCTGGTGGCAGTGGTGGGAGGCTATCGCCTCTATACCGGCTATTTTCCCTTCCAGCCCCGCCACTCCCTGGACGGACAGACCATCAGCAGCGAGACTCTCTCCCAGCTGCGTGAACTGGCCAAAGAGGAGACCCAGGCCAAGTACATCCTGAAAAATCTGGACGACTACCCCGCCAATCTGCTCTCCTTGCTTGCCCGCAACAGTGAAACTCTGGACTTTGTGGCGGGCTACCCCCAGCACAAGCACGACACCCCCGCCGACACGGTGGGCGAGGTGACAAAGGGCGAATTCCCCCTGCTCATGCAGTGGGATATGCGCTGGGGCTACGCCAACTACGGCGATGGTCTGATGGCCCTCAACGGCTGCGGTCCCACCGCCCTGTCCATGGTGATCTGCGGCCTCACTGGAGACAACACCATCACCCCCTACACCGTTGCCCAGTACGCCGACAGCCAAGGGCTGTATGTGGACGGCGTGGGCACCAGCTGGGATCTGATGCGCACGGGGGCAGAGCACTTCGGTCTCACCGCCAAGGAGCTGCCCCTGGACGAGGGCGTGGTCACCCGGGCTCTGAAAAATGGCCAGCCCATCATTTGCAGCGTTGGCCCCGGCGACTTCACCACCAGCGGCCACTTCATCGTGTTGGTGGGGATGGAGGACGGCAAAATCCGGGTCAACGATCCCAACCGCCACTCCACCAGCTCCCAGCTTTGGGACTATGACACCTTGGCCGGACAGATTAACAATCTGTGGGCCTACTCCCTGGCCTGACCCTTCCCTGTCGGAGCAAAACGGGGTATAATAAAGATGAGAATCCGTGCCCTGATTTGGAACCCCTCCACCCTGTATTCCGTCTAAATTAGTAGAGAGGAAACACCGGAAAGGAGTGTACTGCCATGAAACGAACGGTATCCATCTTGCTGGCCTCTGCCCTGCTCTTATCTCTGGCAAGCTGCGGCCCCAAAGGGGAGTCTTCCGATCCCCAGGGCAGTCAGAGCTCGTCCCAGAGCCAGGCCGAGGCCGTCTTTACCACCCTGAAGGAGCCCACCTACCCCGAATTTCCCCAGTTTCCCCAGCAGCCCGAGGACGGCCCTGACGCTGACTGGGACTCCTACTACAACGCCTACGATGAGTATTACAGCGCGGTGATGGAGCTGCGCAGCAGCGGCATCCCTGAGGGCACCCGCTTTGCCCTGAGCGACTTTGCCGCCAAGAGCACTCCCCTGGCTCTGGCTGGCCAGGAGGGGAAAAACGCCGCCTTCTCCCCTGTCTCCCTGTGGGCGGCTCTGGCCATGCTGGTACCCTGCGCCCAGGGGGACAGCCAGGCCCAGCTGCTCTCCGCCCTGGGGGTGGCCGGTCAGCGGGAGCTCACCGACCAGGTGGGTCGCCTGTGGAAGGGCCTGTATACCAACGACGGGGTGAGCAGCCTCATTCTGTCCAACTCCATGTGGCTCAATGACGCTCAGGAGGGGGGCTACGTCCAGTCTACCCTGGACACGTTGGGCCGGGACTACTTTGCCGGGGTATACACCACCCCCATGGGCACTGCCGGAGCCAATCAGGCCATCACGGACTGGATTTCCAAGGAGACAGGCGGTCTCATCGGCGGAGATGGGCCGGTGGTGGAGACCACACCGGACACCCTGCTTCTGCTGGCCTCCTCCCTTTACTACAAGGCAGCCTGGCTGGAGCCCTTTGATGCCTCCCAGACCCAGGCGGGAGACTTCACCACCGCCGCAGGGAATACCGTCTCCGCAGACTTTATGCACGCTTCCAAAGCGGGTAGTTTTCTGAAACGGGAGGGCTACCAGGCTGCTGCTCTGGAGACCCAACTGGGCGAGATGTTCTTCGTCCTGCCAGAGGAAGGCACGGCTCCCGAGACGCTGCTCAATGACCCAAACTTTCTGTCCAGCCTCAGCTCCGGAGCCGCCGATGTACAGTACGGCACGGTGGAGTGGTCGGTACCCAAGTTTGACCTGTCCGCCGACCTGGACCTGATGAACACCCTGAAATCTCTGGGCATCACCGACCTGCTGGATAGCGACAAAGCGGATCTCAGCGGTCTCACCTCTCTGGACGCCTATCTGAACCAGGCCCAGCAGATGACCCGGGTGAGTGTGAATGAAGAAGGCGTGGAGGCCGCCGCCGTTACCATATTGGGCATGGGGGCGGGTGCGCCGCCTGATGAAACCTGCATCATGGAGCTGAACCGCCCCTTCCTGTTCGTACTGCGCAGCCAGGGTGTGACCCTATTTGTGGGCGTAGTGAATGAGGTATAAATTCTATTTCTGATAAAAAACCGCCCCCGTAGGATCGTTCCTGCGGGGGCGGTTTTATGTTTGGGGGAGGTTCCGCCCTGCGGGGCGGGTTCCTTTCTGGATCACCAGAAAGGAACCAAAGAGTGACTGGTGGGCTCCTTCGATGAACACCTGGCTTGCGCCGGTGTTCATAGGCGTTGCCCCCCAGACCCCCGTTTACGGGGGACGCATGCCTGTGGGATTGATTATGACCTCCCGGCGGGCAAAGACAAGATCTGTGATACCATTTGCCCCGGGCCTTAGGCCCTTTGTGTGCAAAATTTGGTGGAAAGGTGCGTTGAAACAACACCGCCTACTCTAGCAAAATCAAGGCGGCTGGGCAAGCATCCCAGAGGCGAAACGAAGTTTCGCACAAAGTTCTTTGCCAAGCTTTCTTTCAAGAAAGCGGAGGTTATTCGACGGTTTTCAAAGACTCCACCATATCCAGCTTTTTCAGCTTCCGGTGGGCTGCCAGGTTCACCACCAGAGAGAACACGGTGGTCAGCAGCACCGCCCACAGATAGCTGGTGGGCGCCACGGTGCGGCCGAACATCAAAAGGTCAATTTCCACCGTCAGGATCAGCCACTGGTGGAGGAATTTACCCATCACCATGCCCATGGCCACGCCAAACACGGTGAGAATCACGTTCTCGCGGTAGATATAGGCGGACAGTTCTCCATCGTAGAAGCCCAGCACCTTCAGAGTAGCCAGCTCCCGCATACGCTCGGTGATGTTGATGTTGGTCAGGTTGTAGAGCACCACAAAGGCCAGGGCCGCGGCACACACGATAATCAGCGCCACCGCGTAGTCCACGCTCTCCAGGCTGGTGCCGAAGGTTTTTCTTGTGTCCTCGATGCGGGTAAGCGAGCTGACGCCGTCCAGAGAGACCAGCTTCTGCTCCAGCTCCTGGGCGCCATCGGCCTGGGTGTCGTAGGAGACCAGCACGGCATTTTCCTCCGGAGTCTGACCGAAGACCTGCTCATAGTAGGCGCTGGACATGTACACACTGTGCTGGATATAGTGCTCGGTGATGTCGGCCACCCGCACCTCCACCCGGCTGTCTCCGTCCAGGGTGATGGTATCTCCCACCTCCACGTCCAGCAGCAGGGAGAGCTTTTCCGTAAGGATGACCCCATCATCAGGAAGGGTAACGGTGTCATTGTCGGTGCGGTGGCGCAGGTTGACAAACCGCTCCAGCACCTCACTGTTTTCCACCACCTCTAGGGTAGCGTCGGCGGTATAGGCGTCGGTCTCGGCGGTGACGGTCTCGGTGTGTTCCTTCGTCCAGTCCCCTACCAGCTCGCTGCCCTCCAGCGACTTTTCCACCTCGGCCCACTCGCCGGGGGTAATATGCTCCACCAGCCCCAGCTGGGCGGAGTAGCGGTAAATCTCCTCATACTGCTTCTCCATCACCGCAAAGATGGAGTCCCGCAGGCCAAAGGCCGTAACAATGAGGGCGGCGCAGCCGCCGATACCGATGACGGTCATCCAGAACCGCTTCTGATACCGGAAGAGGTTGCGCAGGGTGATCTTATAGTTGAACGACAGCCGCCGCCACAGAGGAGTGATGCGCTCCAGCAGGATGCGCTTGCCCATGGGGGGCGCTTTGGGCCGCATGAGCTGGGCAGGCACGGCGGACAGGGTATTGAAGCAGGCCCCCAGGGCGGACAGGGTGACGGTCCCCACCGCCGCCAGACAGGCCGTGACCGAAGTGACCGGCTCAATGCCGTAATGGATGGGACCAAAGGTATAGATGATTTTCCAGGAGGTACAGATGATCCAGGGCAGCAGGGTCAGGCCCACCGCCAGACCCACCAGGGAGCCTACCGCACTGGCCAGGAAGCCGTAACCCACGTATTTGATGGCAATGGCGCCCTTGGAGTAGCCCAGAGCCTTCATGCCGCCGATGGCCACCCGCTGCTCCTCCACCATGCGGGTCATGGTGGTCAGACACACCAGAGCCGCCACCAGGAAGAAAATAAGGGGGAATACGCTGGCCAGGTTGCCCATGCGGTCGGCGTCCATGGAGTAGCTGACAAAGCCCATGTTGGTGTCCCGGTCCAGCAGGTACCACTCACAGTCGTCCAGATCGTCCAGATCCCGCTGGGCCTGCTCCACCTTCTTCTTGGCGTCGGCGATCTCAGCCTCGGCCTCCGCTTTGCCGTCCAGGTATTCCTGGTAGCCGTCGGCGTACTTGGCCTCGCCGTCGTCCAGCTCCTTCTTGGCGTCAGCCAGTTCGGCCAGTCCGTCAGCACGCTCCTGCTCCAGGGTCTTCTTGCCGTCCTGGAGCTCGATGAGGCCGTCCTCGTACTCCTTCTTGCCGTCCTGCCAATCCTTTAAGCCCTGGGCATAGTCGGCCTCGCCGTCGTCCAGCTTTTTCTTGGCGTCCTCCAGTTCCAGGCGGCCGTCCTCCAGTTCTGCCCAGCCGTCCTCCAATTCCTTCTTGGCGTCGTCCAGTTCCTTTTTGGCGTCCTCCAGCTGGGCTACGCCGTCCTCGTACTCCTCCTCGCCCTCTTCCAGCTGCTTTTTAGCGCTGTTGAGCTGACGCCGGGCAGAGGCAAGCTCCGCCTCGCCGTCATAGATCTCCTGCCAGCCATCCTGAATGGCCTGGTTTCCGGAGAGGAACACAGAGGTGGACACAGGTACTTTTTGCCCATTTACCGTGGTATAGAGCTGGTCCAGCTGGGATTGCAGCTGCTGGGAGGTGGTATTGGTGAGCCCCGCCGCATCCCGCTGCGCCCGCAGGCTGTCCAGCTGCTGCTTATAGGGAATGACCTGCTCCAATCCGGCCAGTTCGCCCTGTCTTTGAGCCAGCGTCTGCTGCTGCTCGGCAATCTGTCCCTCCAGCGCTGCTTTTTGGGCCTCATAGTCCTCGGCGGCCGGGTCCAGAGCGGCCAATTGGCCCTCCAATGCCTGAATTCCACTCTGGAGAGCGCTGATGGCGCTCTCCAGCTGGCTTTTCTGTGCAGTCAGCGTGCTGGTATCCACATTGGCGTAGTCCCCCAGCTGGCTCTCCAGCTTGGCAATGCCGTCCAGCAACTGAATGCCGCTGGATAAATTGTTCCGGGTGGTATTGAGTACGCCGTCAATGACCGCGCCCTGCTCCCCCGCCATGGCGGAGAGCAGCTCGCTGTTGCTGCCGTAAGTGGGCAGGCCCAGGGCGGGCAGCTGATTGCGGAACTGGGTCAGGCCGTCCTGGAAGGCGGCCTCCTGCTGCTGCAGCTCCCGGCGGCCCGCGTTGAGCTTGGACACGCCGGAATTATACTGCCTGACGCCGTCGTAATACTCGTTCCAGCCATCGTCCAGCTCCTTTCGGGCGTCCTCCAGCTCGGCCACGCCGTCCTCATATTCCTTAAGGCCGTCCTCGTATTTCCGCTCGCCCTCGTAGTAGTCCTGCAGACCGTCCAGATATTCCTCACGGCCCTCCTCATAGTCAACCCAGCCGTCATCCAGCTCTTTTCGGGCGTCTTTGAGCTCGTTTTCGCCGTCCAGCAGCTCCTGCCACGCGTCGGCAAGCTCTTTTTCCCCGTCGGCGATCTCCTGCTCCGCGTCGGCGATTTCCTGGTTAAAGGTGTTTTCGCCGTCCCGGTACTCCGCCCAGCCGTCGTCCAATTTCTTCCGTGCGTCACTGAGCTCCGCCTCGGCATCGGCCAGCTCCTGGGCCACCTCTGCCTCGGCGTCGGAGAGCTCCTGCTTTGCCTTGTCGATCTCCTCCTGGGCCTCGTCCCGGATAGAGTCTCCCCGCAGCTGGGCCCGCTCTTTGGAGAGAGGTTCCAGCTGGTCGGTGCGCTCCTCTACCAATTGCTCGTAGGCATCGCTGTAAGTCATCAGCTGGGAAGCGCCCTCAAACAGGAGGTAGGCGTCAGTATAGGTCTCCATATCGAAGGATTCCATGGGCAGCAGAATAAAATAGCTCACTTTTCCGGTGCCCAACGTGGAGGAGCCTCGCTCCACACCGATGTACAGCGGAGAGTTGGCACTTCCAACTATAGTAAATTCTGCCTGCTTTAAAGCGTCCTTATAATCCACGGTTCCGGTGTCTAATGTGATCGTATCCCCCACAGAAAGGCCTGTTTCCTGCAAAAATCGGGGTTCTACCAAACATTCTCCGGCCTTTTCCGGGAGTCGGCCCTCCTGCAGGTCGGGGATGTTCAAATTATCTGTAAAGGATAATACCTTCACAGTAGAATCCTTATCCTCAACCTTCACCGTCGCGTCGATGGTATAGGCCCCCTGGGCCAGCTCCACCCCCTCCTGACGGCTGAGCACCTCCACGTCCTCCTCCGTCAGCCCCAGGGTGGACACCACCCGCAGGTCCATCAGCCGCTGGGCATCCAGATATTGGTCCACGCTGTTTTTCATGTCGGGCTCGGTCACCCGCAGGCCCGCCAGAAAACAGACCGCCAGGGCGGAGAGGATCATGATGGAGATAAAGCGGCTGCGGGTATTCTTGATCTCCCGCAGAGTATCGGTGAGCAGGCGGTTGGGGGTGCGCTTTCTCCTGTTTTTCATGCCGCCGCCCCCTTTCTTTGTCTTAAATCGTCCATATTGTTCTAAAAGTGCTCCTTATTGTGCTGTTTTTGCCCTGTTTACCACTCAATCTCTTCCACGGGCATGGGGTTCTCGTTGCGCACGATCCGGTCCACCCGGCCGTTTTTCACGTGGATCACCTTGTCGGCCATGGGTGCAATGGCGGTGTTGTGGGTGATGACCACCACCGTCATCCCCTGCTGGCGGCAGGTGTCCTGAAGGAGCTTTAAGATGGCCTTGCCGGTGATGTAGTCCAGAGCGCCGGTGGGCTCGTCGCACAGCAGCAGCTTGGGGTTTTTGGCCAGCGCACGGGCAATGGCCACCCGCTGCTGCTCGCCGCCGGAGAGCTGGGCGGGGAAGTTATTGAGCCGCTCCCCCAGTCCCACGTGGCACAGTACCTCCTGGGCCGGAAGAGGTTCCTTGCAGATCTGGGCGGCCAGCTCCACATTTTCCAGGGCGGTGAGGTTTTGAATCAGGTTGTAGAACTGAAAAACAAAGCCGATGTCGTAGCGCCGGTAGGTGGTCAGCTGGCGGGAGTTGCATTTGCTGATCTCCTTGCCGTCCACCAGGATGGTGCCCTCGTCGCAGGCATCCATGCCGCCCAAAATATTCAGCACCGTGGTTTTGCCCGCGCCCGAGGGACCCACGATGATGACAAACTCCCCTTTTTCAATGTCAAAGGTGATGTCATCCACCGCCGTGATGGTGACCTCACCCATTTTATACCGCTTGACCACGTGCTCCAGTGAAATATATGCCATACCCGTCCTCCTGTTGATTAAGGAACATGTGTTGATTATTTTTACACTTTATATTATAGTGGTTCCAACGGCAGACGCAAGGGCCACATTTGCCCATTCTTGTCTGAAACCCAACAATTTTCCACATTCTGTCCGGAAAATGTGGAAAGATTCCGTAAACTTTTCAGGAGGGAGCTATATGATCCAGGACACCCAGGACCGCCGGGTTCGCCGCACTCGGATGCGCCTGCAGCAGGCCATGCTGGAGCTGCTGAAAGAGAAGGACGCCCGCTCCATTACCGTGCGTGAACTGACCCAGCGTGCTGACGTGAACCGGGGCACCTTCTACGCCCACTACAAGGATGCATTTGACCTGCTGGACCAGATGGAGCAGGACCTGTTTCAGCGTTTGACCCAGCTGTTGTCCTCCTATTCCACCCAAGATTTGCAGCGGGGGCTCACCCCCCTGCTCACCGACGTGTTCCGCTTTGTCCGGGACGATCCGGTGCTGCGGCTGGCCTTTTTGGACCAGCGCACCCAGGACTCCTTTTTCCGGCGGCTGGATCAGCTGATTTATAAAAAGTGCCAGGAGGACTGGCAGGGGCTGTTTCTGCCCGTAGACCAGCAGCTGTGGGGCTGCTGCCTGGACTTTTTGGTGTCGGGCGCGGTAGGACTGGCCCGGGGCTGGATGGGCCGGGGGTTTTTGGAGGAGCCGGAGCAGATGGCCCAACTGGCCAACCGGCTGATCCTGAACGGCCTTTCCCTGTCTTAAGCGGAAATATTTTCCTGAATCGGTGCCGTTTTCCGCCTTTCGCCCCTTGTCACTTTTTGGGGAAAAGAGTAGAATATTTTTAGTGTGTGTATGTTATCCCTGCGGGAAACCATTTGTAAGGAGAGACGAGTTTTGAAACCTTCCAAAGTATGCGCCGCCATGCTGTGCGGCGTCTTTGGGGCGGCGCTTTTTACCACCCCGGCATTGGCTGCCGCGGCCCCCAATGACCTGCGGCACCACTGGGCTCAGACCCAGGTATACACCTTGATGGAACACGGCATCATCGCCGGCTATTCCGACCACACCTTCCGCCCGGACCAGCCGGTCACCCGCCAGGAGGCGGCAGGCCTGGTTTACGGCCTGTTGGAGGAGATGGGCGTGGAACTGGACGACGAGTCGGAGATCCCCGTCTTCGGCGGCACCACGGAGGATATCCCCCAGCAGGTGCTGGAGGACTGGGAGAAGTATCATAACTCCCTCCAGCGTCCCAGCGAACCGGAGGAGGGGGAGGAAGAAACCACGATCCCCGGTGACGACGTGATGTTCTCCACCTATACCGACATGGACGACAGCTGGGCAAAGGACAAGATCCTGTGTCTGGAGGCCAACGGCGTGCTGCCTGAGGACGGCACCGGCCTGTTCCGTCCTTTCCAGAACCTGACCCGGGGCGAGGCGGCTCAGATCCTGTATAACAGCATCTGCCGCTGGCCGGAGCTGTTTTCCCTCACCCCTGTGACCGAGTCGCCCGACATTCACGACATGGACGGACGGCCCGATGCGGAGGCCGTGCTGTCTCTGGCCCGGCTGGGTGTGGTATCCGGCCGCGGCGACGGCGGTTACTACCCCGACGACTCCATCTCCCGGGCGGAGTTCTCTGTACTGCTGCTGAATCTGGCAGGCTACCCTCTGATGACCGATGTGGAGTTTGATCCCCTGCCCGTGTGTACGATGATCCCCACCCCCTATATCAGCCAGGTATACCCCTCCGCGGCCTGGGTGGGCTGTGAGCCTACCTCCCTGCTTATGGGCCTGAAGGCCAAGGGCTACGCCCAGGACGTGACGCTGGATCAGTTCCTGGCCGACCTGCCTAAGACGGAGTCCAACCCGGCCAAGGGCTTTGTGGGCTCCCCCTACGTCCCCAGCGAGACCCTGCGCACCACCATCTATCCGGCTCCTCTGGCGGAGTACGGCCGGCGGTACGGCAATGTGAAGGACTTTTCCGGCAAGTCCGTAGAGGAATTGCGGGAGGAAGTACTGCTGGGCAACCCGGTGGTCATTTACGTCACCCTGTATTGGAAGCAGCCCTATTACCGCAATTTCAACATTGAGGGTACCACCCAGAGCCTGCTGCGCAACAACCACGCGGTGCTGGTATGCGGCTATGACGCTACCACCCAATACTACTACATTGCCGATCCCTACAACATTGACGACCGCTACCACGACTACTTCTACTGGATCTCTGCCGATGTTCTGGATCCCCTGTATATGGTGCGGCAGCACGCGGTGGCAATTGAATAATCTGTTTTTTATGGGAAACGCCCGGGTATACCCGGGCGTTTCTTTTTGCTTTCCACGGAGAGAATGTTACTTTGCCCACGGCGGCAAAGTAACCAAAACGCCGCCGGGGACGGCTCCGATGAGCGCCTACGCGCAGCGGGCGCTTATAGTCGCTTTTCCCCGGACCCCATTTACGGGGGACGCCCTCTTGAAAGATAGACTCTTGCGTCCGGCGGCTCCGAAAACAAGACCTTGCCTCCTTCTTGCCCCGGGCCTTAGGCCCTATGTGTGCAAAATATGGTGGACAAGTGCGTTGAAATTACGCCGCCTGCCCTGGCAAAACCGTGGTAGTTGGGTCAATTACATAGGGCCGCACAGGCCTATAAATGGGATGTCTCCATCAAGCTTTGTTCCACATAGCGCTGCACCAGCTCTTCCACGGTGCAATGCTCCCAGCGGGCTATGTAGGCCAAGTCATGGGCTGTTCTATCGTCCAGTTCCACGGTAATTTTATAGCATTCCTCCTGGTTCATACCAACACCTCCTTACACTATTATACACTAACTAGTGCAAGGTGCAATCACTTGTTTTTTAAAATCAGGTTGGATACACTAGGAGATGCAATCTGATGCAAGGTGGTGGGAAAATGGCGGAAGCGCTGTTGGTAAACCGCACCCGGTTTACTTCGTCTTTAAAAAATGAACTGATGCGGGATTTCAACCGACTGGCGGAAGAAACCAGAATTCCAAAATCCCGTCTGATGGATGAAGCAATTGAAGATTTATTGAAAAAATATGAAAAACGGGTGGCGGAATAATCCGCCACCCGTTTTCCCTTATCGTTATCTTTTATAAAAAAGTGGGAGCGATGTAAAACGTCACTCCCACAAAAAACTTATTTACGGGCGCAGAGGCGAAACGAAGTTTCGCACAAAGCTTTTTTGATAACTTTTTTCTCCGAAAAAAGTTATCCGCGGACGGCGCGGGTACGAGCCTCCTTGCGGTCCTCCATTCTGGAGACAATGAGGGTACAGGCGGCGTCGCCGGTGATGTTGACGGTGGTACGGCCCATATCAAAGACACGGTCGATACCAGCCACCAGTGCAATGCCCTCGATGGGCAGACCCACGCTCTGGAGCACCATGGCCAGCATGACCATGCCCGCGCCGGGAACGCCGGCGGTTCCAATGGAGGCCAGCGTGGCGGTAAGCACGATGGTGACCATATCGCCCAGGGACAGGCTCACACCGTAAGCGGTGGCAATAAACACGGCGCACACGCCCTGATAGATGGCGGTACCATCCATGTTGATGGTGGCGCCCAGAGGCAGCACGAAGGAGGCTACTTCCCGGCGGGCGCCCAGGCGCTCGGTGCACTCCAGGTTAAAGGGCAGCGCGCCCACAGAGGAGGCCGAGGAGAACGCCATCATCATGGCAGGGGCCATTCCCTTGAAGAAGGCCAGCGGGGACAAGCCGCCCAGCAGCTTCACCGTGGAGGAGTAGACGATCAGCGCATGGAGGATATAGCCCACATAGGCCAGCGCCAGCACCGCCACCAGATCCCGCAGGATCATGGGTCCGTTCTCTGCCACCACAGGGCAGATCAGGCAGGCCACGCCGATGGGAGACAGCTTGATGATGAGGTCCATGATCTTCATGAACACCTCGTTGAAGCTGTCCACCACCTGAGCGGCCACCAGCCCCTTCTCCCCGGCCAGCAGGATGCCAAAGCCCAAAAACAGGGAGATCACAATGACCTGAAGCATGGTCGCGTCAACCAGAGGCTTAATCGCATTGGAGGGGAAGATGTTGACGATCACGGTCATAATGCTCTGTCCCTCGGGAGGGGTGTAGCTGAGGTCGGTGGTATCCAGCACATGGAACAGGCCCATACCAGTGGCTATATTGGCCAGGATCAGAGCCAGCACCACGGCAAAGGCGGTGGTACACATGTAATACACCACAGTCTTTCCGCCGATGGCGCCCACCTTGCTGATATCCTTCATGGAGATCACGCCAGAAGCGATGGAGAACAGCACAATGGGCACAACCACAAATTTTAACAGGTTCAGGAAAATATCGCCCCAGGGCTTGATGTAGTTTTTGGCAACGTCGATCCCCGCCCCATCGGGTACGTTCATCAGGATCAGACCGGCCACCACACCGACTGCCAGACCAATAAAGATCCAAAACGCCAGGGGCAGCTTCTTTTTGCTTGTCATGCAGCTCTCTCCTTCCGCTTCTTCACAAACGCATGTTTTTGTCCCCCGCCTTGCATTTTTGCGGGGCGTCCTCTTACTCTTTCAGTATACACACCTCCCCCGATTTTCTCAACCGTTTTTCCGGCTTTTCCTGAAATTTTTTTCAGATTTCACCCATACCCTCCCCCCTCCGCTTCCCGTTATTTCCAATTATTTTTTGCTATTTTGCATGTTTTGAATGTCTGTCATGCTTTTCCCGGGAAAAAAGAATTTTTTCCGGTCGACCTGCTTCGCCCTTTTCTATTCCAAAATATGGTAAACTATTCTTGTAAATATTTCCCAGATAGGAGGGGTAGCGATGCAGCTGCTGCGGAAAAAAGGCATGCTGGACAGCACGCGGGTGCTGTTTCTGCCTGTGGACGACATTTTTCCTAATCCGGACCAGCCCCGGCGTGTCTTTGCCCAGGGCGATTTGGAGGAATTGGCCCGGTCTATTCAGGCTCTGGGACTGCTCCAGCCGCTGACGGTACGGCGCACCGAGGGAGGTTGGGAGCTGGTGGCGGGCGAACGGCGGCTGCGGGCGGCCAAGCTGGCCGGACTGCGGGAGGTCCCCTGCCTCTCTCTGCAAATCGACAGCCAGCGCTCCTCCCTGCTGGCGCTGGTGGAAAACTTACAGCGCAAAGACCTGGACTTCTGGGAGGAGTCTTTGGCGCTGGACAAGCTGATCTCCACCTACCACCTCTCCCAGGAGGAGGCCGCCCGGCGAATCGGCAAGAGCCAATCAGCGGTAGCCAACAAGCTGCGGCTGCTGAAGCTCCCCCGCGAGGTGCTGGAGATCCTGCGGGACGGCGGAGCCACCGAGCGCCATGCCCGGGCACTGCTGTGCCTGGAAGACGCCCAGCTTCAGCTCCAGGCGGCCCAGACCGTGGTGGAACAGCATTTGACGGTGGCCCAGACGGAGGCGCTGACGGAAACGCTCCTTCTCCCCCCGTCGCCGGACCAGCCCGCCCGCCGTCCTCGGCGCACCTTTGTGGTCAAGGACGTGCGGCTGTTTCTAAATACCGTCCAGCGGGGGCTGACGCTGATGCGCACCGCGGGAGTCAACGCCCAGTGTCAGCGAGAGGACGGCGAGGAAGAAATTCTGCTCACCATCCGTATCCCCCGGTCCCCTGCCCGCGGATGACCTGTGGAGCGGCAGGGATGTTTCACGTGAAACATCCCTGCCGTTTTTTCTTGTTCTGCTATTGTTTCACGTGAAACATCCCTAGCTCCTTTTCTTTGTTTCACGTGAAACATCGTTGCTTTGCCCAAGAGAAATGCAGGCAAATGGCTTGAAAGTGCGGGCCGCGGTTGTTATAATGGAACTCTGGAATCACACCGCTGCTTACTTATATATAAAGGTAGCCCTGTGATGGCCTCATTTTCCGTCAGGAGGTAGCTGAATGGCCAGAATCATTGCCATTGTCAACCAGAAAGGCGGCGTGGGCAAGACCACTACCACCGTAAACATTACCGCATCCCTGAAAGCTCTGGGCAAACGGGTGCTGCTGTGCGATTTTGACCCCCAGGCCAACGCCACATCGGGCATGGGCGTGGACAAGAACACCGCCTCTCCCAACGTGTACGATGTGCTGATCAATGGAGCAGACCCCAAAAAGTCTGTGGTTTCCACCAAGTACGGCGACGTGATCCCCTCCAACAAGGCCCTGGCAGGGGCAGGCATCGAGATGATCGCCATTCCTGACCGGGAGCACCTGCTGAAAAAGGCGCTGGACAGCCTGGCTGAGAACTACGACTACATCTTTATCGACTGCCCCCCCTCCCTGGAGCTGCTCACCGTCAACGCCCTGTGCGCGGCCCACTCTCTCATTGTGCCCGTCCAGTGCGAGTACTACGCCTTGGAAGGCCTGAGCGACCTGCTGTCCACCGTGCGGCTGGTCAAGCGGGGCCTCAACCCCAAGCTGGCCCTGGAGGGCGTGCTGCTGACTATGTTTGACAGCCGCACCAACCTGTCCCTCCAGGTGGCGGAGGAAGTGAAGCGGCACTTCCCCGGTCAGGTGTATGCCACCGTCATTCCCCGGAACGTGCGTCTGAGCGAGGCTCCCAGCCACGGCATGCCGGTGACCGACTACGATCCCTACTCCCGGGGCGCGGAGGCCTATCGGTCTCTGGCGGAGGAAATGGCATCCGCAGAGGGCTGACCCCCTCTCCCCCACGGCGGCGCTGCCGCCTATGATCTTCGATCTTTGATTTTGGAAAGCGCTGAACCACAGGTCGTATCCCGTTGGCCCAGCCCTTTCTTACTGGAAAGGAAGGTGTACCATGGCAAAACGAAAGACCGATCTGGGACTGGGTCGGGGACTCAACGCCCTGCTGGGCGACCCGGAGCTGCCTGCTCAGGGAGAGGGCTCCATCTCTTTGCCCATCTCCCAGGTGGAACCAGGTTTGAACCAGCCCCGGAAGCGGTTTGATCCGGAGACGCTCAGCGATTTGGCTGAGTCCATCCGCGTCCACGGCATTATCCAGCCCCTCACGGTACGGCGGCTGGCTTCCGGCTACTATCAGATCATCGCCGGCGAACGGCGGTGGCGTGCCGCCAAGCAGGCCGGTCTCACCGAGGTGCCGGCCGTCATTATTGAGGCAGACGACCGCAAGGTGATGGAGCTGGGCCTCATTGAGAACCTTCAGCGGGAAGACCTGAACCCGGCAGAAGAGGCGCGGGGCTATCAGGTGCTGATGGAGGAATACGGCCTCACCCAGGAGCAGGTGGCGGAAGAAATGGGCAAATCCCGTCCCGCCATTGCCAACACCCTGCGTCTGCTGGCTCTCCCCGAGGATCTGCTGAAGCTGGTGGAGGAAGGAACTCTGTCTGCCGGCCATGCCCGGGCCATTCTGGGCGCGCCCACCCAGGCCATGCAGCGCCAGGCCGCCAAGCAGGTCATCGCTCACGGCCTGTCCGTGCGCCAGACCGAGAGTCTGGTCAAGGCACTGCAGAAGCAGCCTGCGGAGAAGAAAGCCGCCAATGATGAGATTGCCCTTTACCTTGGAGAACTGGAGAAGTCCCTGTCCAGCAATTTGGGCCGGAAGGTGACCATCTCCCACCACGGCAAAAAAGGCAAGATCCAGTTGGAATACTACAACCCCGAGGACCTGGAGGCCCTACTGAGCCTGCTCAATACCCTCCACGGAGAGGAGCCCAATTCCTATGAAGAATGATGAACGTACCCCCTCCCCTTCTCAGGAGAAGCGGGAATCCGCGCCGGAGAAGCAGGAGCCTAAGAAAGCCCCGGCCTATGTGCCCCCTGCCACCAAGGAGAAACGGCAGAAATCGGTGTTCAAATACATCACCATTCTCTTTGCCGCCGCCTTTGTGCTGATGCTGCTGGCCTTCATGATGGAGCGTCGGCAGAACGAGCAGGTGGTGGACAGTCTGAACCAGTCTGTCTCCGGCCTGCGGGAATCGCTGAGCAACATGCAGTCCGCCCAGGACATCTACGACGAGAACATGGAACTCATCGAGCAGATCAATGAGCTTCAGTCGGAAAATGACCGGCTCACCAGCGAAAACCGGGATCTCTCCAACAGCCAGAAGAGCAGCGAGCAGTCTGTGGAGGCGATGGGCTGGTTCTGGCAGATCGACGAGGCCTATGTTCTGGGCAAGTACAGCCTGTGCCGCAGCCTCATTGATCAGATGGGCGAGGAACTGGTTTCCGCGCTGCCCACTGAGGCGGTGACGGACAATGGCCGCTTCTCCCCGGCTGACCGGTATCAGGAGATCTACGACGCGGTTTATTGATTCAGAATTTTTCCACAATCTTAGATGAAAATGTGGAAAGAATCGTTTATCTATTGAAAGAACGGGTGTTACTTTCTGTACGGACAGAAAGTAACCAAAGAACCGCCGGGGGCCGATTCCGGTGAGCACCTAGCCTGCGGCGGTGCTCACAGTCATCTTGCCCCCAGACCCCCAGTTACGGGAGACGCCCTCCTGTGAGGTTAATCTGACCTTCCGGCGGGCAAAATTTAGTTCTGTGATACTTCTCGCCCCGGGCCTTAGGCCCTATGTTCCATCTCGCTGACGGTAAAGCCCGCGCCGTGCTGTGCCATCAGGCGGCGGCAGGGGGCATCTGTAAAGCCCGCCATA
>ENA-UEYL01000487-UEYL01000487.1-human-gut-metagenome-genome-assembly--contig:-NODE-487-length-40522-cov-15.625417_pt1 | contig 40522 bp, 61 predicted proteins | sample MGYA00242941_ERZ507946 | MGnify/ENA primary metagenome ERZ507946 (study PRJEB26167, sample SAMN06115482) | human gut metagenome | host: Homo sapiens | place: China:Guizhou | collected 2015-03-11...
CGCCGCCGCAGACGGTGCAGTACAAATGGCTGTGCCACGGCAGAGTGTGGTCAAAGCGGTCTGCCTTGCCGGGGATGGACACCCGGCGCACCCGCCCGGCCTCCACCAGACTGTTCAGGTTGCGGTATACGGTGCCCAGACTCAGGTTCGGGCACTCCTGCGCGGCTTTATCGTAGATCTCCTCCGCAGTCGGGTGGTCGCACAGCCGCTCCACCGTCTGCATGACAAGCTCCCGCTGTTTTGAGTAACGCATATCCATCCTCCTTCTTTACACGGTTCAGACGTTTTCTTCCCCTTTGATCTTTGCCCAGTACGCCCGGGCGGCCTGCTCGGTCTTGTTGTCGCCAAAGGTGTAGTATTTGGTATCCTTCAGCACATCCGGCAGATACTGCTGCTGTACCCAGTGGTTTGCGTAGCTGTGGGCATATTTGTAGTTCTGCCCTTTTACCAGCGCATCCTCGCCGTCAAAGTGCTTGTTTTGCAGCTGGCGCGGGATGGGACCGGTGCGCCCGGCCTGTACGTCCGCAATGGCTGCGTTGATAGCATCGTGGGCGCTGTTGGATTTGGGGCTGGTGGCCACCAGAATGACCGCATCCGCAAGCGGCAGACGCGCCTCCGGCAGACCCACCATGTTGGCGGCATCCACCGCTGCCTTGACGATGGGGATGATCTGCGGGTAGGCAAGCCCCACATCCTCGCAGGCGCACACCATCAACCGGCGGCAGGCAGAGGGCAGGTCTCCCGCCTCCAGCAGGCGTGCCAGATAGTGCAGCGCTGCATCCGGGTCGGAGCCGCGCATGGACTTCTGGTAGGCAGAAACGATGTCGTAGTGGTCATCGCCCTCCCGGTCGTAGCGCATGGCGGTGCGGCGGGTGACCTGCCGGATCATATCTAAGGTGATGCGCTTTTCTCCGTTTTCTACCGGCGCTGCCGTGACCGCAAAGTCCAGACAGCCCAGCGCCTTGCGCAGATCGCCCCCGGCGCTTTCGGCCAGATAGGCGCAGGCATCCTCGTCCATGCACACCGGCACCTGTTCCCCCTCGGAAAGGCGCTGCACGGCATTGCGCACCCCGCGCTCCACATCCGCTGCGGCAAGGGGCTTGAACTCAAACACCGTGCAGCGGGAAAGCAGGGCGTTATAGATGTAGAAATAGGGGTTCTCGGTGGTGGAAGCGATCAGGGTAACGCTGCCGTCCTCGATACATTCCAAAAGGCTCTGCTGCTGCTTTTTGTTCAGGTACTGGATCTCGTCCAGATACAGCAGAATGCCGCCCGCTGCCGCCAGCGTGCCGATATCCTTGAGCACCGCCTTGATATCCCCGGTACCGCAGGAGGTGCCGTTGAGCTTGTGCAGGGTCATGCCGCTGTTCTCGGCAATAATGCGTGCCACCGTGGTCTTTCCGGTACCGGAGGGGCCGTAAAAGATCATGTTGGGAATGCGCCCGCTCTCGATGGTGCGGCGGAACACCCGCCCCGGCGCCAGCAGATGCTGCTGTCCGCACACATCCGCCAGCGTTTTGGGACGCAGACGCTGCGCAAGTGGTTCATTCATGGTGGTTTCTCCTTCCCTGCCCGCAAGGCACTTTTTATATAGTATAGCGCATTTAGAAAAGGAGGACAAGGGCTTTTCTGAAAATCATTCTCAGATAATGCCCCGCAAACATTTACAAATCCTGTCAAACATGGTATGATTCAGGTATTCCCTTTTAAAGGAGGTTTGTCCCATGCCGGTACGAAAAAAAGCCCCGGAGGATCTTACCGCAAAAAAAGCGCTGGCGCTGGAGGTCATCCAGCGTCTCAAGGCCGAATACCCGGATGCAGGGTGCACCTTGGACTACGACCACGCGTGGCAGCTGCTGGTCAGCGTGCGGCTGGCCGCCCAGTGCACGGATGCCCGGGTGAACATTGTGGTGGAGGAACTGTTTGCCAAATACCCAAGCGTAGCCGCGCTGGCTGCCGCCGAACCGGAGGACATTGAAGCCATCGTCAAGCCCTGCGGGCTGGGGCACTCCAAGGCGCGGGATATCTCGGCCTGTATGCGGATGCTGCGGGACAAGTACGACTGCCGGGTGCCCGACACTTTTGACGAATTGCTTGCCCTGCCCGGCGTAGGGCGCAAGAGCGCAAACCTGATCATGGGGGATGTGTTCGGCAAGCCCGCCATCGTCACCGACACCCACTGCATCCGGCTGTGCAATAAAATCGGCCTTGTGGACGGCATCAAGGAGCCGCAGAAGGTGGAGATGGCGCTGTGGAAGATCATCCCGCCGGAAGAAGGCAGCGACCTTTGCCACCGCTTTGTGATGCACGGCCGCGCGGTGTGCAACGCCCGCAAGCCGGAATGTGAAAAATGCTGTTTGAAGGACATCTGCCGCGCCGCCCGCGAAGCCGCCGGGCAGCAGGCAGAACTGTAACTTTAGGAGGTATAACCTATGATTACTTTAATGATTTTGCTTATCGTCGCCCTGCTGTGTGTGCTGGTGGGCTGCCTGACCGGTCTGCTGACGCTGGTGGGCGTGCTGGCCTCCCTTTTTGTGGGCGTGCTGGTGGGTGCACTGGCCGGATATCTGGCCGGGCGCTTCATGGGCACAGAAACTTCCCTTGGCCGCAACATCCTGATGGGCGTGCTGGGCAGCTTTGTGGGCGAGTTTTTGTTCGGTCTGCTGGGCATCCACGCTTCCGGCAGCTTTTCTTCCTTTGCCATCTCGGTAGTTGGTGCCTACGTCTGCATCTGGATCGGGCAGAAGCTCTCCAAGTAATCGTTTTATAGCAATATACCGCCGCGTTCTGCTGCCGGATTTTTCCGGGCAGGGTGCGGCGGCTTTTTTTATGGGCGTTCTGCCGGATAATCCCTCGCCCGGGCTGTGTAAACCGCCAAACTTTCTGCCAATTCTTGACAGGAATTTCCTGCCGTTGTATCGTTGACCCAGAAACGGAGGGTTCAACATGGAAAAAGCACTTGCACATATTTCCGAGGACGGAACCCGCACCCAGACCGTCTACGAGCATCTTTCCGGCACAGCGCGCCTTGCCGGAGCTTTTGCCGCACCCTTTGGCGCTGCGCAGGAGGCTGAATACGCTGCATGGCTGCATGACATTGGCAAATACAGCGTTGCTTTCCAGCAGCGGCTGGCGGGCGGTGCTGCAACCGACCACTCGACCGCCGGTGCACAGGAAGCGATGAAGGGCTGCGTGCCCCACGTTCAGGCCGCCTTTGCCATAGCCGGACACCACACCGGTCTGCCGGATGGCGGCAACCGAAGGACAGCCGATGCCGCTGACGCTACCCTCTTTGGGCGGCTGAAAAAGCCGGTGGAGCCCTACGATGGCTGGCGTGAGGTCCCCCTGCCCCAGAGCGCCCCGCCGGACTGGGCAAGCCGCGACCCGCTGGATTTTGCATTCTTCACCCGGATGCTCTACTCCTGTCTTGTGGACGCGGATTTTATCGACACCGAAACTTTTATGAACGGGCAGGCCGCGCCCCGGGGCAGCGGTGCAGAGCTCTGTTCCCTGCTGGAAAAGGTGCGTGCCAAGGCCAGCGGCTATCTTGCGGCACAGAGCAGCTCGCCGGTAAGCTGCCAGCGCAATGCCGTGCTGCGGGCCTGCATGGAAAAAGGTACCCACGGCGCACCGGGGCTGTATACCCTCACCGTGCCCACCGGCGGCGGCAAGACCTTCGCCTCCCTTGCCTTTGCGCTGGAACAGGCAGCAGCGCAGGGCATGAAACGGGTGATCTATGTGATTCCGTATATGTCCATCATCGACCAGACTGCCGCTGTTTTTGCAGACCTTCTGGGTGCAGAAAACGTTCTGGCGGATTACTCCTGCGCGGACTACAAAAGCCTTGAACAGGAAAAGTTGACCCTGGCACAGTACCGCCAGCTGCTGGCCAGCGAAAACTGGGATGCACCTGTTGTGGTGACCACCGCCGTGCAGTTTTTTGAATCGCTGTACGCCAACCGCAGCAGCCGCTGCCGTAAGCTGCACAACATCGCGGACAGCGTGATCATCTTTGACGAAGCGCAGACCCTGCCCGTCAGTTATCTGCTGCCCTGTGTCAGTGCTATTGCGCAGCTGGTACGGCATTACCACACCACCGCCGTGTTATGCACCGCCACCCAGCCCGCACTGGAGCCATACTTCCGGCAGTTTGCGCCGGAGCTGCCCTTGCAGGAGATCGTGCCGGACACTGCCGCTTTATACAGCACCCTGCGCCGCACCACCCTTTGCGACGCCGCAGAGCTGACGCAGGAGGCGCTGACTGCGCAGCTCTGCGCACTGCCGCAGGTGCTGTGCGTAGTGAACCGGCGCAAAACGGCGCAGGAAGTGTACGCCGCCCTGCCCGCCGAGGGCAGCTACTGCCTGACCACCCTGCTGTGCGCCGCAGACCGCCGCCGTCAGCTGGCAGAGATCCGGCAGCGGCTGCGGGAGGGGCTGCCTTGCCGGGTGGTGTCCACCTCGCTGATCGAAGCCGGTGTGGACGTGGATTTCCCCGCCGCATACCGGGAGCAGTGCGGGCTGGATTCCCTTTTGCAGACCGCCGGGCGCTGCAACCGGGAGGGACACCGCAGCGCAGAAGAGAGCCTAGTATACCGTTTTAAGCTGGAAGGCTGCGGCGTCCCGCAGATGCTGCGCCAGAACGTACACGCCATGCAGTACGCAGCAGGCTGCACCGCAGCGCTGGACAGCCCGGAGGCGGTCAGGGCTTATTTTAAGGAGCTGTATTTTGCGCGGGGCGAGGCCGCACTGGACACCAGCGGCATTCTGGACGCCCTGCGCAAGGGGATCTCGGGCTGCATTTTCCCGTTTGCGCAGGTGGCAGAGCAGTTCCATCTGATCGAAGCCCCCACCCGCACCGTTTACCTGCCTGTTGGCGAAGGAAAAGCCCTTTGCGACCAGCTGCGCAGCGGAACTGTGAGCCGTGCACTTTACCGCAAGCTGGGCGCTTACAGCGTAGCCTGTTATGCCCAGCAGTTTCAGGCATTGAGGGACGTCGGAGCACTGGAAATGCTGCCCAACGGCAGCGCTATCCTGACCGACAGCACTCTGTACGATGCCAAGACCGGGCTTTCCATGGACGTGGAGACCGGAAAAGGCCTGTTTTTCTGACAAAAAATCAGAAAAATGGCAAAGAAAATACGCAAAAGTCCTTTTTATAACACCTTAGAAGCAGTATTATAAATATAAACCAAATTTGAAAGGAGGTGGTGTTCATGTCCATGCTGATCGAGGTCTGGGGCGACTACGCCTGCTTTTCAAGACCCGAGATGAAAACCGAGCGTGTATCCTACGACATCATGACACCTTCGGCGGCGCGCGGGCTGGTGGAGGCCATTTACTGGCACCCGGGCATGAAGTACCATATCGACCGCATCTATCTGCTCAAGCCGGTGCAGTTTGCCAGCATCCGGCGCAATGAGGTCAAGGCTACCCTGCTGTCCTCCGCGGCGCTCAGTGCAGCCAAGGGCGGCGAGGTGCCCATGCTGTGCACGGCAGAGAATATCCAGCAGCGGGCAGCGCTGGTGCTGCAAAATGTGCACTACGTTATCGAATGCCATTTTACCATGACCGAAAAAGCCGCACCCGGCGATAACCCGGGCAAATTTCAGGATATCTTACGGCGGCGGCTGAAGAAGGGGCAGTGCTATCATCAGCCCTGCTTCGGCTGCCGGGAGTTTCCGGCAAACTTCCGGGAATGGCACGGCAGCGCCGAGGAGATTCCCGCACTGCCGCTCACGCAGGATCTGGGCTTTATGCTGTATGATCTGGACTACTCCGACCCGGAAAATATCCGTTCCCAGTTCTTCCGGGCAAAGCTGGAAAACGGCGTTCTGGACTGCCGGGATGTGGAGGTGTTTACATGATCTTACAGGCACTTACCGCCTATTACGAGCAGCTTGTCCGGCAGGGCAAGCTTTCTGCCCCCGGCTGGGACGACAGCTTTAAAGTGAGCTACGAGCTGCGCCTGAACGATGCCGGGCAGCTGGTTTCCGTGCTCGACCTGCGCACGGAAACGAAGATGGGCAAAAAGACAGTCCTTGCCCCGCGTGCAATGCGCGTACCAGCACACGTCAAGCGCACGGCCGGTGTTTCGGCAAACCTGCTGTGCGATAATTCCTCCTATCTGTTGGGTGCAGACGAAAAAGGTAAGCCGGAGCGTGCAAAGCAGTGCTTCGATGCCTGTGCGGCGCTGCACCACAGGCTGTTGGACGATGTCGACAGCCCCGCTGCCCGGGCGATCCTTGCTTATTTTGACAGCTGGGACCCTGCGCAGGCTGCTACGCATCCCCTATTGGCTGAGCAGTGGAAGGAGATCACAGGCAACGCCAACCTGATCTTCGGCTACGAGGCCGCCGACCACAGCCACAGTTTTGTCAACGACGACCCTGCCATTCAGAACGCTTGGGAGACGCACTACAACGACCGCTCTGCAGGTGCAGATACGGTACAGTGCCTGATCACCGGTAAGCAAGCGCCTGCTGCACTGGTGCACCCGTCCATCATGGGAGTACAGGGTGCGCAGAGTTCCGGCGCAGCACTGGTGTCCTTCAACGCAGACGCATTCTGCTCCTACGGCCACAAGCAGGGCGAGAACGCCCCCATGAGTGAGTACGCAGCCTTTGCCTATACCACTGCGCTGAACCGCCTGCTTGCTGACCACGACCACTGCAAGCACGTTGGTGATACCACCATTTTGTGCTGGGCAGAAAACGCGGAGCCGGTCTATCAGGATGCCATGAGTATGTTCCTGTTTGGTGCAGACGAAGCCGCAGGCATTCAGGAAAGCGATGTACAGGCTGCGCTCAAACGGCTGTCTGCCGGGCAGACAGTGCCTTTTCTGGAAAAAGAGCTTTCGCCCGACCAGCACTTTTATCTGCTGGGTCTGGCACCCAACGCTTCCCGCCTGTCGGTACGGTTCTTTTTGCGGGACACCTTTGGCAGCTTTGCGCAAAACCTGCAAAAGCACGCCGAGGAAATGGCAATCGACTGCTCGGAAAAAGAAAAGTTCCGCACCCTGCCCATCTGGGCTGTGGTAAACGAGACCACCCGCACCGTGCCCGGACAGCCCGCAAAGCCGTCCCCGCAGCTGGCAGGCGACCTGCTGCGCGCCGTGCTGACCGGCGGGCGCTATCCCGCCACCCTATTGAACGGTGTGACCCTGCGCATCCGTGCCGAGCAGGCAGTGACCCGCGGCCGGGCCGCTGTGATCAAAGCGTATTACCTGCGTAATTACCCTACCGAGCTGAACAAGGAGGTCTATACTGTGAGCCTGAACGAAACCACCAATGTTCCCTATCTTCTGGGGCGGCTGTTCTCTGTGCTGGAGGCGGTGCAAAAGGCTGCAAATCCCGGCATCAACACCACCATCAAGGACCGGTATTTCAACGCCGCCTGTGCTACGCCGGGCATGGCCTTCCCCACCCTGCTGCGGTTGAGCCAGAAGCATCTGCGCAAGCTGAACGACGGCCTTGCCACCTACTACGATAGTCAGATCACCGAACTGATGGCGCAGCTGCCGGAAAGCGGCTTCCCCGCTCGGCTCAGCCTGCCGGATCAGGGCAAATTTGCCATCGGCTACTACCACCAGACCCAGAAACGCTTTGCCAAAAAGAACGAGGAGGAATAAAAAATGTCTGCACCTATCAAGAACCGCTACGATTTCGTCATTCTGTTCGATGTGGAGAACGGTAACCCCAACGGCGACCCCGATGCCGGCAATATGCCCCGCATCGACCCCGAGACCGGCTACGGTCTGGTGACCGATGTCTGCCTGAAGCGCAAGATCCGCAACTATGTGGAAACGCTGAAGGAGGACGCCCCCGATGCCGACAATTACCGCATCTATGTCAAGGAGGGCGTACCCCTGAACCGCAGCGATGCCGAGGCGCTGGAGCACACCGGTCTGACCCTCAAAGACGACCTGAAAAAGGCCAAGAAAAGCGACCCGGAGATCGACCGCAAACTGCGGGATTATATGTGCGAGCATTTCTACGATATCCGCACCTTTGGTGCCGTGATGACCACCTTTGTCAAGGGTGCGCTGAACTGCGGTCAGGTGCGCGGCCCGGTGCAGCTGAGCTTTGCCCGCTCTGTTGACCCTATCGTGCCGCAGGAGGTGACCATTACCCGTGTAGCCATCACCACCGAGGCAGACGCTGAAAAGAAGAACAGCGAAATGGGCAATAAGCATATCGTGCCCTACGGCCTGTACCGCGCCGAGGGTTACGTTTCTGCCAATCTTGCCCGCAAGACCACCGGCTTCTCGGAGGAGGACTTGCAGCTGCTGTGGCAGGCTATCCTGAATATGTTCGAGAACGACCACAGCGCTGCACGCGGCAAGATGGCCGTGCGGGAGCTGATCGTGTTCAAGCACGATTCCGAGCTGGGCAATGCGCCCGCCTATAAGCTGTTTGATGCCGTTACCGTGGCGCACAAGGCCGAGGTGGTCGCGCCCCGCAGCTATCAGGACTACACCGTTACGGTGGCCGACACCCTGCCGGAGGGTGTGCACTGCGAGAGGTTCCACTGATGGACGCGCCGGACGACTACCTGCAAATGTCCGGTATCCAGCACTTTGCCTTCTGCCGCCGTCAGTGGGCACTGGCCTATCTGGAGCAGCAATGGGCTGAAAATCTGCGCACCACCGAAGGGCATCTGGATCATGCCCGCTGCCACGATGACACTCGCACCGAGCGCCGGGGCGAGTTGCTGATCACCCGGGGCATGCGGGTGGTCAGCCACCGGCTGCGGATGGCGGGCAACTGCGACGTGGTAGAGTTCCGGGCTTGCGCAGATGGTATTCCGCTGCAAAGAACCCCCGGGCGCTGGCAGCCCTACCCAGTGGAGTACAAGCACGGCCACGCAAAAGAAACCGATGCTGACCGACTGCAATTATGCGCACAGGCCATGGCGCTGGAAGAAATGCTGGTGTGCCATATCCCGGAAGGGGCGCTGTATTACTGCGAGACCAAACGGCGGGAAGCCGTACCTTTTACCGACGAACTGCGCAACACCACCCGGCAGATGGCAGACGAGATGAACCAGTATTTTGCCCGCGGCTACACCCCAAAGGTAAAGCCCGGCAAGCACTGCAACGCCTGCTCCCTGAAAGAGCTCTGCCTGCCGGTGCTCTGCCAGAAGGCAGACGCCAAAGACTATCTGCGGCGTTATCTGGACGAGGCTGCGGCCACGGAGGTGACACCATGCGACAATTCCTGAACACCCTGTTCGTCCTCAGCGAGGACGCTTACCTCACGCTGGACGGCGAAAATGTTGTGGTTAGCCGTGGAAAAGCTGAGGTCGGGCGGGTGCCGCTGCACACGCTGGAAAGCGTCCTCTGCTTCAGTTACAGCGGTGCCAGCCCCGCACTGATGGGCAAATGCGGGCGTATGGGCATCGACCTGAGTTTTTATAGCCCGCGCGGCCGCTTTTTAGCGCGCACTGTGGGCGAGGAACGCGGCAACGTATTGCTGCGGCAGACCCAGTACGCCGTTGCCGCCAGTGAAGCGCTCAGCTGCAGCTATGCCCGCAGCTTTATTCTGGGCAAGGTGTACAATGCCCGCTGGGTGCTGGAGCGTGCCACCCGGGACCACCCGCAGCGGGTGCCCGTGGACGAATTGAAACAGACCAGCGCCCAGCTGGCGGCTGCCCTGCCGCTGGTGGAAAGCTGCGAAGATCTGGAGCAGCTGCGCGGGCTGGAGGGCGAAGCCGCACAGCGGTATTTCGACCGGTTCAACGCGCTGATCTTACAGCAGAACGATGCTTTTGTGTTCACCAGCCGCAGCCGCAGACCGCCGCTGGACAACGTGAACGCGCTGCTGTCCTTTGCCTATTCCCTGCTGGCCAGCGATTGTGCCGCCGCGCTGGAGGGTGCCGGGCTGGACCCCTATGTGGGTTTTCTGCACCGTGCCCGCCCCGGGCGGCGCAGCCTTGCGCTGGATCTGATGGAGGAACTGCGCGCCGTTTTGGCTGACCGTTTCGTGCTGTCCTGTATCAACCAGAAAGTGCTGAGTGCAAAGCACTTTGAAAAGCAGGAAAACGGTGCCGTTCTGCTGACCGAGGAAGGACGCCGCGCGTTCCTGAATGCATGGCAGCAGAAAAAACGCGAAGTCATCACCCACCCGTTTTTGAAGGAAAAGCTCTGCTGGGGGCTTGTGCCTTATGTGCAGGCGTTGCTGCTGGCGCGCACCCTGCGGGGCGATCTAGAGGTCTACCCTCCATTTTTCTGGAAGTGAGGTGCAATCATGCTGGTACTGATCACTTACGATGTAAACACCGAGACCTCCGCCGGACGCAAGCGGCTGCGCAAGGTTACCAAGAAGTGCGTGGATCATGGGCAGCGGGTGCAGAATTCCGTGTTCGAGTGCCTGCTGAACGCATCGCAGTACGCGGTGCTCAAGGCAGAGCTGACCGCCCTGATCGACCCTGCCTTGGACAGTCTACGGTTCTACCAGTTGGGTAACAATTACCAGACTAAGGTCGAGCATGTTGGGCTGCACCCGGAGTTTGCGCAGGATAGTGTGCTGATCTTTTGATGCCCCGCCAGTGCGAACAGGCAGCGCACATGGTTTTCCCAGACGCTTCGCACCGGAATACCAGCCGTTTGCGCAAGTAACGGTGTGATTTTGCGGTTTGTTTTACAGGCACCTCTTTGCAATTTGTGCAGAGAGGTGTATAATGAGACAAAAGCAGAGGGTTTTCTCTCTGTTTTTGCTGTCGCCCTCCTCGCGGAGGGCGTGGATAGAAATGCTGGTGGCCTTGTTAACGGTGGACACTTTGTAGGTCGCCCTCCTCGCGGAGGGCGTGGATAGAAATTGCCCAAAATTGATTAAAAATCAACAAAGCCCCCGGTCGCCCTCCTCGCGGAGGGCGTGGATAGAAATACAAAGACTATGTGGACGGGAAGCCAACGAAATATGTCGCCCTCCTCGCGGAGGGCGTGGATAGAAATGTGGACAACGGCGCAAACCCCGGCGCAAGCATTGGTCGCCCTCCTCGCGGAGGGCGTGGATAGAAATTCGCCATCATCAGCCACCCCGACGCAGGTAAGACGTCGCCCTCCTCGCGGAGGGCGTGGATAGAAATAACTCGAAGCTGATTGCTACGATGGAAGAGAAGAAGTCGCCCTCCTCGCGGAGGGCGTGGATAGAAATCCTGATGCTTCTCATTGGTCTTGTCATTTGGGCAGTCGCCCTCCTCGCGGAGGGCGTGGATAGAAATGTACAGGACGTGGAAAAACAGGTTGCGAGCCGCGTCGCCCTCCTCGCGGAGGGCGTGGATAGAAATATCCAGATCGACCGCGCCCTGGCCGTAGCAGAGGAAGTCGCCCTCCTCGCGGAGGGCGTGGATAGAAATAGCTTCTCCGGCTCTTGACAGTTGCCGGGGCTTGTGTCGCCCTCCTCGCGGAGGGCGTGGATAGAAATGACGCAGATCCTGAAGAAATTGCGGAAATCTTTGGTCGCCCTCCTCGCGGAGGGCGTGGATAGAAATAGGTCTGCCGTGCGCAACTGCAACACGTCAGAAACGTCGCCCTCCTCGCGGAGGGCGTGGATAGAAATGTTAACTCCCCGCGACAGCAGCCGGTAACGGTCAGCGTCGCCCTCCTCGCGGAGGGCGTGGATAGAAATGATGTCGCGCCAAACCGTTTGACGCTGCCTGTGGTCGCCCTCCTCGCGGAGGGCGTGGATAGAAATGCATACCAATACTACCACAAGCCCCGGCAACTGGTCGCCCTCCTCGCGGAGGGCGTGGATAGAAATGACCGCGCATTGGAAAACCGGCGTATGACCAGCTGGGTCGCCCTCCTCGCGGAGGGCGTGGATAGAAATACATAGGTCTGGTTCATGGCTGCCACGGCATCCGCGTCGCCCTCCTCGCGGAGGGCGTGGATAGAAATCTTTAAGGAGGGCTCAAAATGATCTATAAGTACCGTCGCCCTCCTCGCGGAGGGCGTGGATAGAAATGTTAATTTCTACGATGGAGGACGACATGGCCGGGGGTCGCCCTCCTCGCGGAGGGCGTGGATAGAAATCCTCCGGGCATTGCGCGGAGTGCCGCGCATATTAGTCGCCCTCCTCGCGGAGGGCGTGGATAGAAATCTATTGTTCGACGTGCTGCCCGATTGGCCGCCAGGTCGCCCTCCTCGCGGAGGGCGTGGATAGAAATGCTACCGAAGTGAGCGAGTAAAGGAGGGAATAAGGTCGCCCTCCTCGCGGAGGGCGTGGATAGAAATGGCCTCCATGATGGTGCAGCTCGAACAAGAGCAGGTCGCCCTCCTCGCGGAGGGCGTGGATAGAAATATCTTCCAGTGATGTTCCGTGTTGTAGTATTCGCCGTCGCCCTCCTCGCGGAGGGCGTGGATAGAAATTCCAGCAGTTCTACAAGCCGTTCATCTACCAATACGTCGCCCTCCTCGCGGAGGGCGTGGATAGAAATATAGTAACATAAGCGTTTAGAACAGCGTCGCCCTCGGTCGCCCTCCTCGCGGAGGGCGTGGATAGAAATACCATCTGCATCTAACTGAGAAAGAACAAACCACCGTCGCCCTCCTCGCGGAGGGCGTGGATAGAAATTCCTCCCGCTCCATCAAAATTTCCGAATCGTGCGGTCGCCCTCCTCGCGGAGGGCGTGGATAGAAATATTCAACGAGCAGTATAAGAATCGTTTGATTAAGGTCGCCCTCCTCGCGGAGGGCGTGGATAGAAATCGTTTTACCCGCAAGAAAGGAGGACAAGGACAGAATGGTCGCCCTCCTCGCGGAGGGCGTGGATAGAAATGGAACCTCTATCATTTTTGAGGTAAGCGAGGACCAGTCGCCCTCCTCGCGGAGGGCGTGGATAGAAATGAGCCTGCCGGGTGGTTCGACAAGGACGATTTTCAGTCGCCCTCCTCGCGGAGGGCGTGGATATACACTGTCATTCTCTTGATCCGAGATCTGCTGTCCGCAACTCCCGCAGTTTACCGATGATCTGATTCAAAAGTTCAACACGCTGTGTCCGTTCATCTGAGTACCGATTGATCTTTTCCAGTCTCATCATATCTTGCCGAACATCTTCTGCGACATAGTACATTGCCAGCGCAGAATGTTTTCCAAATTCTTGAAGAGCGTCTGTGTTGGCGGCCTGAACACAAGCCCCCGCCGCACGAATGTACCCTTCATAGATCTCACGATCGTGCTGCTGTTTTTCTATCTTGTCCTGATGTTCGTATTCCAGTTGTCTCATTTTTTCTGCGTGTTTGTTGTTCAGATATGTCGTTGCTACCGGAGATACAACGGCTCCAATAATAGCCACGATCGCTGCAATTTCAGAAAAATCCATTTTCATCGCCTTCCTTCTGCCCCAGTATACCGCAGAAGCAACCCCACATCAAGGCGGTCATGCCACCGCATACAAAATAAGATCATTCCGAATTTTCCATTGTATTTTACAGCGTCCGGCGCTATACTCATTGCATAAGATACTTCCTGTGCATCCGCAAGGGTACACCGCACTGCCTTCGGGAGCAGTGTGGGAGTATCTTTTTTATAATAAAAACGGAGAGACATAATCATGACGGAAACGATGATAAGCCTATTGATATTCGTACAGCATTAAATGAGATCGATGCAAAAGAACACTTGATAAATGTCTCTGAAAAGTATAAAATACCAGTAGAAGAAACCGTTCTGACAAAGCAACAACTTGAGTATTACAAAAATCTATTGAAAGAATTGGAGGGAAAGAAATGAAAGTCATTGAAAGCGATGCTTTCTGCGGATTTACCACACTGAAATTCGATGTTTTTCCTTCCGACCAGCTTTTTATCGTACCCGGAAAGGCCGTAAAAATCGATGGTGTTGTTTATCCTCGTATTAAGGCTCATGACATTGGTCCGCGAATGGCGATTGCCGGAGAATATGATTTTACCGGAAAGACTGCCGAAATCATCAACTAAACCACGATGCACACGCACCGTGGTTTTTGTTTACCCATTTTGCCCGCATAAGGATGGAACAGGCACCATCGCAGCGGGCAGGCGCTACTGTTTGACAAGGATACCCTGTATAGAGTATTATTATCATAAGAAAAAGTTGTGTTAGAGGTGATTTTGCCATGAAAGATGACAAGCATATGACAGAAGGCGACCGTGCCTGGCAGGAACGTCAGGAAGTATGGGCGAAAGAGCCTGTCAAATTTCGCAAACTGACCCCCGATGAAATTGCCAAATTAAAAAAACAGGGTCGTATCTGATTCCGTTCATCCATTGAACCACGATGCACACGCACCGTGGTTTTTGTTTGCCCATTTTTAAGCACGATGCAGTTTTGTACCGTTCTTTTATTGCACCGTCTTTTACGCCACTAAATAAAGCAATTTCCAGATAAACAGGGGTAATCAAGGCATATCCGCTCACTTTCCCATCCCCTTCCACACAAACAAAAGCCCCCGAAAACCGGCTTCACAAGCCAACTTTCGGGGGTTTTACTTTGGAGCTACTGACCTGATTCGAACAGGCGACCTGCTCATTACGAGCTAAAAAAGTCCATTTTTTCGCAAATTTTCGTTTCATTCTATTTTTTGCTTTTCGTTGTTGATTCGCCTGTTTTTTAATTTCATCTCATTTCGGTGCTTTACGTCATTTGTTACATTTTTACATGGATGTTGCGGTTTTTGTTGCGGTCATTTTAAGCAAGGCGGGCGCTGTATTTTTATGCTTTCTTCTGCGCCGGTTCCCGCAGGGCATCCCGCACGGTCTGGCCGACCCGGCGAATGCTTTCCTCGTTGGCGTGGGCGTACATCCGCAGCGTGGTGCTGCTGTCGGAGTGCCCGAGGCGGGCAGCCACGCTGACCACATCCGCACCGTTTGTGATGGCAATGCTGGCCGAGGTATGGCGCAGCTTGTGCGGGTGGAAGTGCTCGATACCATATCGCTTGCCGAACCGCTGGAAGTAGCGCGTGGGCGTGTCCGGGTGCATAGGCTCCGGGCTGTCGTCCTGCGTGAACACCCACCGCACCGTGACCGGCTGGGTGCGGCGCAGCGCCCGCAAGAGCTCTGCCACGTCCGGCGAGATATCCACCACGCGCACCTTGCCGTTCTTAGGCATGGTCTCGTACACGCCGCGCTCTGCCGTGTACTGCAAGTTCCGCTCGATGGTGATTGTGCCGGCATCCAGATCCACGGCACGCCATTGCAGGCCGCAGGCCTCGCCGCGGCGGCAGCCGGTGTCGATCAGCAGCAGAACGAACGCCTGCCACTTGAGCGGCTCTTCCTTCAGGCAGCGCAGGATGTACCGCATTTCCTCTGCGGTAAAGGCCTTGTGCTCCGCAGAGAGCGCGGCATCCTTTGACTGCTTCGGGCGCGGCACCTTGTCCATGGGGTTCACGTCCAGCGTGTCGTCCATCACTGCCGCCTTAAACATCCCATGCAGCACCGCGTACACCTTTACCCTGCTGGCAAAGGCAAAGCGCTCCGGCAGCCCGGCCAGAAGCGCCTTGAGCATGGCCGCTGTGATATCCTGCATCGGAACATCGCCCAGCACCGGGAAAACGTGCTGCTCCAGCAGCTGCGTGTAGCTGGCACGGGTCTTTTCGGACACGGTAGCCGCCTTTTCCGGCAGATAGACCGCCCCGGCATACTGGCGCAGGGTCTTGACCTTGGCGGCTTCTACGGCCTGCGCAGCGGCCTGCTGGATGGTCTCCTCGCGGGTCAGCACTTCCCTGTCCTCCAGTTGGCTTTCCAGCTCTGCGGCAAAGCGCTGCAACTCCCGCTGCACGGTCCGACTGCTCCATGTCGGCTCCGGCCGGAAGGTGCGCCATACCCGCCGCCCGCGTCCGTTGCTGGCCTGCACCTGATAGACCACATTGCCGTTTTTGTCCAGCTTTTTCTTGATGCTCGCCATGCAGCACACCTTCCCTTCTCACGCCCACCGGCACGCCCGGCGGGCGTTTTCTTTTGCCCTTGTCTCAGTTCACCTTTTCAAAAACCATCGTAGCCTGAATGCGGTCGCCGCCCATCAGGCCTTTGCTGCCGCCGTTGGCCGTGGTGATGGTATGGAGCCGATAGCCTTTGGCGGCCTGCTGGTTGATGACATTCTCCAGCTCAGTCAGGTTGCCGGAGCCGGTGCCGATAAACTTTTCTTTCAGCGTCACCTGAAGGACGACATACTGATATGCATTGCCCGAGGCTTCCGAGTAAGAAGATTCTTTTTGTAATGTGTCCATAAAGCCCATAATAATGTCCTCCTGTTTATATATCCCTGCAAAGCCCCACGGCCTTGCCTTCAATCGTTACGGTGTTTATTTCCTCCAGCTGCCGATTCACAAACGCCATGCTTTGCGTTGGTGCGCTGGGGAGAGGTTTTTGTTTACCGATAACAAATCTTGACGGTAACAAAGGGCCCGCTTTGGTTTTTTATCATATCAGACTCTGAAATAATTGTTTTATATTCTCCACCGGTAATTGTCGCAGAGATACTTTTTATCGTTTTGCTTTTCAAAATACTTTTCACATGAAGGTTTTCATCTGCACCGATATAACCGATTTTTTCTCCATCAACTATTACCATTACGGCATTTTTATCATGCGGATTATTCGGTTCTTCAACAAGCTCGGCTGTTTTCGTTGTGCGATCAAAACGATAAATTTTCTGATTTGCTTTTCCTGCTTTAATCAATGATTTACAGTTTTTTCTCCAATCAGGATTCGGGGTGGCCACTTTTGCGATGCTGGTCCTATGATAATACGCTCCCGGAATTTCAAAAGTTTCCTGCAAATGGGTTGCATCCTTTGACAGGATTGATTTTTGCACCGTATTTCTTTCAACACTTTCTTTTTCCTCTATAAATTTATCAAGTGCGCCCGCTGCTTGTTTTTCATTTTCGGGTAAAATACCCTTACGGAACACAGATTCAGCAGCACCTGCTACCATGCCATACAAAAAACAGATGCCCAAATAGCTTAGAGCGCCCATCAAAGCACCCGAGGCGATGGCAAGAGAGATTTCCTGACCTTGTCCAAAATAGTAATATGCTGCAGAACCAACTCCGCAAATGCCGGCTGCAATAAACATCCAACTTTTTTTATTTTGCATAACTGCACTTCCTCCTGCTTATATATCCCTGCAAAGCCCCACGGCCTTGCCTTCAATCGTTACGGTGTTCATTTCCTCTTTGGTGAGGATGATACTGGTATAAGCCGGATTTTCTGCCCGCAGCTCTATAAAGCTTTCATGCAGATACACCCGCTTCAGGGTAGCCTCGCCATCGATCCGCACGGCGGCAACCTCGCCGTTTTCAACCGTTGGCTGGCTGCGGATCGCCACCAGATCGCCGTCATGGATCTTCGGCTCCATGCTGCTGCCCTCACAGGTCAGGGTAAACGTTGCCCGCCACTTGGCAGGCACGCAGACCATGCGCTCAATGTTTTCCTCCGCTGTGATGGGCTTGCCGCAGGCGATCCTACCAACCAGCGGCACCTCCACCATGGCGGGCATTGGCTGAAATCCCGGCGGGATCTCCGGCTCATCTTTGAGCAAAACAGGCTGATTCCCGTCCAGCACGGCTATCACATCATTGAAATCCATGCTGATTGCCTGCGCCACCGCTTTGATCGTCTCAAGCGATGGTATGACGGGCTTGTTGTTTACCGGGTTTACGTTTCGTTCCAGAATGGATATATATGCCTTGCTCAGCCCGGACATTTTGGCAAACTGATCCATACTGTAGCCATGTTCTCGGCGGTACTCTTTTATCAGATCGCCCAGAATCACGTTGAACCACCTTCCTTTCTTTTAATGGTGTCAAGTACATCATACATTTTGCTAGACAAAAAATCAAGTCTTTTGTCAAATTCGCTTGACATTCTTTGTCTAGTCTGCTAGACTGTTGGGTGTACGGAGGAGGTGAAAACGGATGCCCTTTAAAATCAAAGAAGCACGCAAGGAGAAAGGTTTTACGCAGGGAGAGCTTGCAAAGCGTGCAAATGTGTCTCGTGCGACCATCATTGGACTGGAAAACGGTTCTATTACAGTGACCACTACGGAGACCCTGACCAAGATTGCAGGCGCTTTGGACAAAAAAGTGAGCGATATTTTTTTAGCATAACTGTCTAGCACACTAGACAAAAAAGGAGTGCACCGTGAAAGCATACGGAGGTGATACGGATGATAGCAACCCGTCGCAAGATTTATACGGACAAAATTCTGGAAAGAAGGTAAAGGGTATGGATAGCAAAGATGGTAAAAACAAAGAACTTCTCAACAAACAGTTGCAGCTGCTTGCTGAGAAGTCCTTGAACGCAGATGCGGATACTTTAGTAAACCTTACAGATGCCATGTGTAAAGTTTATAAAGTTCTCAACGGTGATCTCTGAAATAACCATTGTTCCGCTTTTCTCGCCAATCCAGCTTGATTTCATACAGTGCATCCTGATACATCGTATGAATCTCAGCCGGGGTTTTACCCTTCAAATCCTGATTCTGGACGTACAGAAGGGCAAGCGCTTCAATATTGGAGCTCGGAAACGTTTTTAATTCGATATCTTCCATCGTATCACCTCCTTTCCAAAATCATTTTACTGCGAAAATAAGGTGATTACAAGGAGGTGAACAGAATGAAAATTGAAATCATCGGCGATGCCAAAGAAATTGCCGCCCTTGTATTAGCGGTACAAGAGCGGCAATCTGATCCAGTTTCCGAGATCGACAAGCAACTTGGGTCAAAGGTCAGTCGTCAAAATGAAGCAACCCAGATTCCTTAAGGATTCCGGTAACAATTTGAGCGGTCGTTTCAGGAATCGAATCAATCATACAGCGGATTCCAGAGGTAAGCCCGTTCTGCATTGCATCGTACACCTTGTCTTTGAACTGACGATTTGCTGCACTTGTAACCTTTTCAACCAGTTCATTGTACTCAGATTCTTTCATCATATCACCTCCCTTCTGCTCAAGTATACCGCAGAAGGGAGATCACAACAAGGAGGTACACACTATGAACCGCTACATAATCTATATACCTGCTGGCACGCAGGGGCGGCTGATTCCCTGCCATCTTGACGGCAGTCTGACGCTGGGCGAGATGGAGACGCTGGTTGATGGCCATATCGGGGTGTTAGACAGCTGCCTCGAACCGGAGTGGGCGCGGGAGCCGGTGGACGGCATCCGGCTGGTCGTTGGCGAGCATGCTAGGCTGTTCGGTGCCAAGCGCAACGATAAAGCCACTTGGCTGTACTGCCGTCAGGACGGTGACCTGATCGCGGGTGACGTTTTTCTCTGTGCAGCCGTGGACGGCGATCTGATCGGCTTTACCAAGCCGGTGGCAAAGACCATCTGTGAGGAGTTTGGCATTGACATGGAGGATGACGCATGGAAAGACTGACAGCCCCGCGGTGCAGCGGCATCAAGAGCGGCTATTGGAGCACCGCCAAAAAGGACGAGCTGGTGCAGCGCCTCGGCCAGTACGAAGACACCGGCCTCACCCCGGAGGAGATCCAGGAGCTGCGCCGCGTGGACAACCGGTTTCAGACATTCAACCCGGACTAAGGAGGTAACATTATGGCACGCAAAGCAAAAGTCGTCCCGGAGACCCCGTTCATGAACGTCAAGGATGCCGCCCGCGTCACGGGCCTGTCGGAGTGCTACCTGCGCAAGCAGCTGAAGGAGGGCAACATCCCCCACATCATGTCTGGCCGCTGCATCAGGATCAACGTCCCTGCCCTGCTGCGGCAGATGGACGCCGTAAAGTGAAAGGAGATCGCCATGAAAAAACTGAACGCCATCACCCTTGCCGGGTTTGCCCTGTGCGGTGTGCTGCTGGGCATGAAAGCCCTCGACCTTGCCGAGGCGGGCATCACCCTGCTGCTGATGGTCTGGGGCGGCTACGCCTACGGCGCAGCTGCCGCCCGCGCCCCGCTGGTGCTGTACGCCGTGCTTGGCACGGCGGCTGGCCTTGGCCTTACCCTGTACGAGCTGCACCGCGAGAACCAGCAGTACAAGCGCCGCGCAAAGCGGCAGGGCATCGACCGCACCCACGCCCACGCCGAGGAGCCGGAGTACCGGCAGAACCGGCGGGGTGCATGAGAGACAACGACCTGATGTCGTGGTACACGGTCTACAACGCCAAAACGGACGAGATCGTGGCCTGCGGTACTGCTGACATGATCGTCCGGCAGATGGGATATGTCAACAAAAACAGCCTTTACTCCGCAGTAACACACTCAAAAATAAGAAAAGGGCCACTCCCACGGTACTTTTATCATGTGCAGAAGGTACGGCGGGAGTGGCTGGAAAAGGAAGGTATTTTATGAAAATCACCATTGAATTAGCGCCGGGCGGTCTGATCTCCGTCCACTATGATGACGGTGTGATCCCGAAAACCGCCGTTAACACCCTGATGACCACGACCGTCAACGTCTTTGTCAACTGCCTGCGCAAGGACATGACGCACAGCGAGATCAGCGACCTGTGCCACAAGTTCGGCAAGGCTATGGAGAGCACCGCGCTGGCGCTGTACAAGCTGGATCAGGACGGGATGCCCGGCAGCTTTTCCGGCAAAGAGGCGGCTTTTCTCAAAAAGCTGTTTGAATCATGACCGAGCAAAAAGAAAGAGCCTGCCCGTGCGGCCACACGGACAAGCTCAAAGAGAATATAGAAACACTTCTCACCCCAGAGTATAGCACAGATCAGGAGTGGCTGCAATATGCCGGTATCCTGTACTACGCCGTGGATGGCCACGGGCACAAGTTTCAGGCCTCCACGGTGCTGCGGCTGAATGACCCGCAGCTTGGCGAGCTGATCCATTGGCTGCACTACCACCTCAAGGGCAGCAACCCGCCGCCTGCTCTGTACCATCTGGAGATGCTGCTGAACAATCTGGAGTATCTGCGCGGCGGCAGACACTACCTGTATAACTCCATCTATCAGATCACACGTCTGGAGGCACACCCATGAAAGCTCTGATCTATGTGATCCTCGGTCTGGATCTGCTCTACGTTGCCCTGACGTACCGCAACAGCAACCGCTGAGGGGTGAACCAAATGAAAGATATCCGCATTACTTACACATACCACCTGAAAAGCCTTGACGTGGACGAGGAGCCGACAACGGGCAGCCTTGTCCTCCAAGTAGAGGATGCCATTGCCGCCGAGCTGCTTCTGGCCGACCTCTCGCAGTCGATAGCAGGCCGTCACATCGGCAGGTCTTTCCACTGCGTCTGCGAGATGCTTTTGTGGTATTGCTCAATGCACTGCCGGTATATTCAGGGCGATGACAAAATTTTGAGCATCAGCCCGGCATAACCAGCGCCCTCCACTGGTGGCAGGAGGTAAAACAAGAGCCACTGCCACCCCCTTTGAGATGCAAAAACCGACTGGATCAGTCGTATCTGATCGGGCCGCATGTTGAGCCTCTCTCATTGTGACAAGATGTGTGGTATTGGGGCCACACGGGACTCCGGCGGGCCTTGATAGGCCGGTGCGTGCAGAAGCAGCACAACAGAAAAAAATCCGCAACAACCTATTGCGTCAAAAGGTGGGTGACTTTGTATCCGTAAGACTCGCACCCGGTAATAAACAGTTGAAAAGTAGTGTCGGTGACTGCTGGAACATAGACAGCCTTCCGATGGCGGCAGGAAGTAAAACAAAAGCCGCTGCCAGTGTACCAAAGCACAGAAAGGAGATGATCCCATGGGAAGAATGGTCACCGTTGAGGAGTGGGCAGAGATCCACGGGAAAACGCCTGCCGCAGTGCGGCGCACGATCCGTAAAGGCGTATGGAAAAAGGCACAGAACGTCCTTGTTGACGGCAAGCTTACATGGTTACTAGACGAGGATTGGCTGTGGCCTAAGACCATCAACCCAACCAAACAGGCAAGCCTGCTGTGCGAGATCCGCAAGCTGATGCCGCGTGTGGTCTATGCCACCGCAGCGGACGGCACTGTGGTCTGCATGGTGCCCTGTACCGGATACACCCGCACCGCCGTCAATGTCACCGCAGAAGAAATGAATGAGCTGTGGAGCGTCAAGCCGCAGCAGCGTGCAGCCGCGCAGGGTGCCCTGCAGTATGGCTGGCAGCACCCGCTGGCTGATCCGAGATCCTACAACGAGAAAGGAGAGCGTTTGCAGAATGTCTACAACCGCAAAAAGTAACGCGAAAAGCACCACCCGCAGAAAGCCCGTCCAGAGCGCGCAGGAGCGCCCGGCGGCGCAGGCGGTACAGTTTCCCCTGTTTGCCCCCAAACCCCGCCAGACAGCCCCGCAGGAGGTGCAGGTGGTTATTTGCGAGTGCAGTGCAGATGCCGTGCGCGTCCGGCTGCTGCCTGACCCCGCTGCCGTCTGGTGCATGATGGATGAAACGTTTGGCACGCTGGGCTGGACGCGGCGCTACTACTTCGCAGATGGCCGCCTCTGGTGCGGCGTGGGCGTGTATCACCCGCTGATGAACAACTTCGCCATCAAGGACGCAGCTGCCCCGGCGGGCAAGCTGCAGATCTCTAACCCCGACAAGTGGAAGGAAAACGGCAGCTTTCTGGCTGCTTGCGCACTCTGGGGTGCCGGTGCTGACGTGATGGCACTTCCCTCCCTGACCTTCGCCGCCGATCAGGTCAGCATTGACCCGGTGCACAAGCGGGCAAAGAACCCCAACGACCCGCCCACAGTGGCGGGCTACCGCCTGCACAGCGCTCTGACCGTGGACAAGCTGCTGCGGGCTGAGGATGGGCACATCATCGGTGTGCAGCTGCTGCAGGGAGAGCGTAAAGTGGTATGGCAAGCAGAGTGATCGGCCGCCTGCCGGTGGTGTATTATCCGCAGACCGGCAAGCTGGAAGTGGAAAACGCAGGGGAATTTGTGGAGAAACAGATCTACCAGCGTCTGGATGAACTGGCACACGGTCAGCCCCTGCACATCACCCTAACGGTGGAGCCGGTGAACAAAGCCCGCAGCACGGCACAGAACAGCCTTATGTGGGCGCTGCTCACCATCATGGCAGACCATTACAACGGCGGACGCACCGGCGGTGTGACCCCGGAGGACTGCTATCTGGAGATGCTGGAGAAGTACGGTGCCAAGGTGGATTATCTGGAAGTCCCGGCGGGCGCTCTGGATATCCTGCGCGGCTGTTACCGTCTTGTCCATCTGGTGGAGATACTGGATAACAACCGCTGCACGGTCAAGTGCACACAGGGCAGTTCTACCTTTACCACCCAAGAAATGAAGAACATGATAGACGGGATCTTTGACCGCCTTGCTGAGATGGGCGTGAGTGATCCCTTAGTGACTGCCTACTGGCAGGAGTGGAGTGAACCATAGACATGACCAGAAAGAGGCTCAAAAAGTTGATGATGGCTCGCGGGCTGTCACGAAATCAGGCAAACCGCATCTTAGAAAACAGCAGGCTCAAACCCAGAAAGCTGAGCAACAGGCTCTTTTGGATCGTATTCCGGCACGAATTTGACAAATTTGTTGATGCCTGCGGGGCCAGCATGATCCGTTATTTCTGGGACTTTGAAATCAGGTAAAAGGAGGCTTTCAGGTGAAACGCAAACGTTTTGAAAAGCTGATGATCTCGCAGCACAAATCACAGGCTCGCGATATCCGGCAGGCTGTCCGCTCCATCATCGCACTGCGCCACTATTCCGAGGAGTGCAAGGGCATCCTGATCGTCTACAACGAAAAAACCGAGCGCTTTATGGAGGTCAAGTTGCACCCGTACAGCGAGATGTATGCCCGGATCCAGAGATGTCAGGGCGCTATTGGAAAGGAGTCTTGACAGATGACCAAGAAATTGACCCGCAAGCGCTTTTGCAAGCTGCTGATGGCTTACGGAACCGACCGGAACACCGCACGGGGCTTGGCGCAGTGTATCAACGCCGCCCGGCGGTATGGCTTCATTGATGGGTTCACCGTTAAACTTTTCAACGGCCAGAAGTATCAGGTCGATAATGTGCACTCATACCGCGAGGCTTATGAGAGCACGCAAAAGGATGGGGTGCCGCTTGTCTAAAAGCATCATTCAGGCAGAAAAGGAGTGTTACATCTGCCGCCGCTGGTATGCGGTAAAGACCACGCGCGGGCTGGAGGAGCATCACGTCCTCAATGGGCCGCTGCGCAACTTCTCTGAGCGGCACGGCCTCAAGGTCTGGCTGTGCCACCAGCACCACAACGAGCCGGGCATGAGCCCGCACTATAACGCTACCTGCGCCCAGACCCTGAAAGCCGTTGCGCAGGCGAAATATGAGGAGAAGGACGGCCCCGGCGCGCACGCTGCATGGATGGCCGCCGTTGGAAAGGACTATATCAATGCTTAATGTTATCGCAATTATGGGCCGCCTTGTGGCGGATCCTGAACTCCGCACCACCCCGGCGGGGGTGAATGTCTGCAAGTTTCGCATTGCCTGTGACCGAAACTTTGCAAAGCCCGGCGAGCAGCGTCAGGCCGATTTCATTGATGTTATTGCGTGGCGGCAGCAGGCTGAGTTTGTGTGCCGCTACTTTCAGAAGGGCAGTCTTGTTGCCATCAATGGCCGTCTCCAGACCAACAATTATCAGGATAAGACCGGCGCAAACCGCACATCTGTTGCAGTGGTGGCCGACAATATCAACTTTGCGGGCTCCAAGGGCACCAGCAAGCCGGTGGACGAGGGCGGCGAGGCTGCCCCGCGCTCTGAGGCATGGCCGAAAGCAGACCCGCCTGCAAACTACGGCGGCGTGGATGACTTTTCCGTGATCGATGACAGTGACGACCTGCCGTTTTAATTTTCTGGAAGGTGGAACATCATGAAAAAAGGAAGTTACCTCACAATTCAGGATTGGATGGTCACAGACCTGCACCTGAAAGGCAATGAATTGCTGGCCTATGCCCTGATCTATGGCTTTTCTCAGGATGAGCAGTCTTGCTTTTATGGCTCTTATCAGTATGTCATGGAGTGGCTGAGTGTTGACAAGACTACAGCTGTGCGTGTGCTGCGCAATCTTGAAAACAAAGGGTTGCTGCGCAAATGGCAGGAGAAAGAAGGCAACGTAACCGTAAACCGGTATGCGACCAACACCACCCCTGCCTGCCCGGCGGCATCTGACCAGTTGCAAAATGCAACCGGTTGTAAAATGCAACCAGTTGCGAAATGCCACTCAGACCAGTTGCAAAATGCAACCTCTACCGGTTGCAAAATGCAACCCAAGAAAGAAAGAGAGAAAGCTAATAATACTAAACCCCGCGCAGAGGCGCGCGAGGAGCAGAGCAGCCTGACCGTTGCCGAGGTCTTTGACGAGTTTTCCCGTGGTGCACCCGGCGGGTTGTATGACGCCCTGATGGACTTTGACCAGCACCGGCAGGCGCTTGCCAAGAAGGACAAGAAAAAGCTGTGGAGCCCTCTGGTTGCAAAGAAGATCTGCAAGTCCATCAAGCGGCTTGTGGATGAGGCGGGCGTGAAGGATCGTGCCGGGTACGCCATCGCCATGTTGAACCAGAGCGTTGAAAACGGATGGACGGGCGTGTTTGCGGTCAAGGATTTTGTGGACAAGACCCCGGCGGCGGTACATATCGCGCAGCCTGCACCGGATAAGCCCCGCAAAATCACCAAAGACATGACCCTTGCGGATCTGCTTGGGGGTGTAGGAGCGTGACAAACAACAAGATCTCCACTGTGCAGCAGCATCAGCTTGCTGTGATCGGCGCTGCGATCTTAGACCCGGCGGCGTGCAAGGATACCGTGCAGCGCCTGACCCCAGCCATGTTCGAGGATGGGCCATACCGGCAGTTGTTCGCAGCCATCAAGCTGCAGCTGGATACCGGCCATAACGTGGATGCCGTGATACTGGAGCGGATGCTGGGCACTGACTTCCGGCCTCTGATCGTGCTGGCAGCAGAGACCGTGCCCACCATCAGCCATGTGCAGGACTATGAGGCGCTGGTGATGGAGGACTACCGCAAGCGTCTGCTGCTGGAGCTTGCCGCCAAGATCTCCATGAACCCTGCGGATTCTGACACCATCTGCCGGGATCTGAGCGAGGCGCTGAAAGAGCAGGATCACCTGCGGCGGGAATCGGTGGACGCGAACGTCAAGGATTTTGCCGAGGTCTGGGACGAGACGCTCCACTGGCTGCAGCAGCCAGACACCAGCGTCAGGATGGCATGGCGTGAACTGGATGAGCTGGGTCTGTTCGGCGAAAAGATGGTCACCGTCATTGCTGGCCGTCCCGGACACGGCAAGACAGATCTGGCTCTCGCTCTGGCTCTGCGCCTGAGTAACAGCTGTCAGGTGTATTACCTGACCATGGAGGAGGACAGGCGCAAGCTGATGCTGCGCACCATGTCCAAACTGACCCGCATAAACTCCACCCGGCTGCGTGACCGCAAGCTGACCGAGGAGGAGCGGGAGAGCCTGAACAACGCTTTTGCCCTCATCAAGGGACACACCGGCATGATCTACGATGATGGCACCCGGATGACAGTGGACGATATCCGCGCCCGGGTCATGAAATACCGCCCGCGTGTGGTCTTTGTGGATCACATCGGTCTGATCTCCGACACCCAGCAGGGGCGCAAGGAGCAGGAGCGTCTTGCTGACGTTACCCGCAGCCTGAAAGAGCTTGCCATGGAAACCGGCACCACCATTGTGGAGCTTGTGCAGCTGAACCGCGTAACGGATCGCAACGGCGGCACCAAAAAGGCATCACTGGGAGACCTTCGCGGATCCGGCACCATCGAGCAGGACGCGGATGCCGTTGTTTTCATCGAGAGCCAAGTGGACGGAGAGCGTCAGCTGCAGGGCCCGAATGATTACTTTGACGTTAACCTGCGCATCCCGAAAAACCGCGAGGGCGCAACCGGCAGAGTGCCCGTGTGGTGGCAGCCGCAGTATCATGAGTGGCAGCCTGCGCCTGATCCGTCCGAAAACTACAGCGAGGATTTTGCCCCTGCGGATCATGAGGATATCCCGGCGGGGTGGTAAACAGGAGATAAAGCAAAATGGATGATGTGAGATTGATCGATGCAGCCGCTTTGAGAGATAAGATACTGCATGAAGCGTATGAAAAAAGCAATAAAACCGGCTTTGATGGCGGAATGATTTGGGCGTTTTATCTTGCGGCGAACATGACCGACCACGCGGCCACTATTGACCCGGAAAGCCTGCGGCCTGTGTCTGAGTGGGAGCTGAACCGCGGGGCGTGCGAATGCGAATGGTTCCGCTGCAAGAAGTGTCACCATACTTCCTGCTGCACAGATGCTTTTTGCGGCGGCTGTGGGGCAAAGATGAAAAGCAGGGACGTGGAAATCGAGGACTAACCAGAATCGAAAGAGGAAAAAGGAGAATCAGACAATGAATGGAAAGAAGTACATTGACGCTGACGCTCTGGAGCTTGCATACCGGAGAATGAAGGACACTGAAAGTCTGGGAGGACATAGCGGCGGCTATGTTTACAATCGGCTGTTTGAAACACTGCTGCAGACACCGGAAGCATTCCCGCCGCGCTGGCCGGAATGGATCAGAACGGCAGAGAGGAAGCCAACCGCAGAGGACGCAAACGAGGACGGCTGCGTCCTGAGCATCAACATGAACCTCGGCGGCATGAACACGACAGATTGGCCGTGGAACGTGGTGGCAGCTTTCCCGGATTGCCTTCCGGTCTGGATGCCGTTGCCCCAAAAACCGGATCTGAAAAAGGAACATTTTCACCGCTGATAAAGGGAGGATGCAGTCCAATGACCTATGAAGAAAAAAAGGAATGGTTAAAACGTTACGGGGCAGCCCGGCAGCTGCTGGCCTTTCGGCGGCAGCAACTGGAAACGGCCAAGACGGATGCCGGGCGCACAACTCAGAACATTTCACCTATACCCGGCGGCTCTGCTGACGGGCAGGCTTTGCCAAGAGCGGTTGAACGCATTCAAGAGACAGAAGAACGCGTAACCTCTCAGGCTGTTATCTGCGATGAGATTTATGAGGAAATCATGGCGGCATTGGATACGCTGAACAATCTGTGTGATCGTGATATCCTGTTTCGCAAATATATTAGATTTCAGAGTTGGAGCGAAATCATGCAGGGTACAAACCTGTCAAAGAGTGCTGTGTTAGCACATCACCGGCAGGCAATCAAAAGTCTGAAATTAGAAAGTCAGGACAAAATAGACCAATCTGGACTAATCTGGACAAAATTGGACTAATCAGAACTTGAATGCACCTTAACCAACTGATAATATTAAACTGCGAAAGCCGCAAGGAGCTGGACAACATCCAACACCCTGCGGCTTTTGTATTGCCCGGCTGACACAGGGGAACACCTTTTTTTCGACCAACAGCCTGAATGTACCAGCCGGGCAATTTATGTTTTGGTATCCGTGGCACTGTTGAGGACAACACCCCGGCGGGGTCACTGGGTATACATGGGAGTCATAGCAGCATCATCCCGGAGTGCGTGGCAGCGTATTGCCAAGCGGGTTCCTTTGTCACCGTCCTACCCAGTAAGCTGCCACTGCTGGCAGCTGCGCACTCCATCCTATGCCGTTGTAGCTCAAGCAGAGCGCCGCCCATTTAAAGCGGGTCACATTGACGATACGCAAGAGCGGCCCTGTCCGGCCTGTCCCCGGACGGATTGAAACTCTTGTGGTGCTGGTTCGAATCCAGCTGACGGCTTATTTTATACCCCCGGGGCTTGCAAAACACCCCGGGGTCTTTTTATCCCCTGCCCTTCCCGCAATACCGCCCCCTGCAAATACCCCGGGGCTTTGCACAGTGCGGCGGGCTGTGAGGGCACTGTACACTATAACCACAACGCTGCCAAAGGAGGCTTGCACCATGACGAACCCGCGCTATGCCAACGGCAACCTGCGGCGCAAGCATCGGGAGCGGCTGCGGGCAATGGGCTGCGAATGCGGCATCTGTCACGGGCGTTTCGGTCCTATTCATTACGATGAGCCTTCAGACGCGCAGCATCCGCTCTCCTTTGTGGTGGACGAGATCCGGCCTGTATCCAGATGGCGGCAGTTCGGGTACCCATCGGCGCGGGCAGCGGCTGAGGACTGGACGAACCTGCAAGCGGCGCACTATTTCTGCAATGCGCAAAAAGGCAACAAAACCGGGCAAAACAGCCCGAAAACCGGCAAAAAAGGGGCAAAACCGTGCCGCATTCCGCAGGTCAGTGACGGCGAGTGGTAGGGTGGGGAGGGTCCCCCTCCCGACGCCCTCGGCGACTCCGCGCTGTCCAGCGCCGATTTACACACAGGAAGTTTTTTGAAAGGGGCATCCAGACATGGCGACCATGAAAAGCATCACCGCCGGCGGCAACCGTCTGGGGCAGCTCAAGCGGCTTGCGCTGGTGCTGGCCAAGAATATCGACAGCTGCGAGGACGCCCGGCTTTTGCCCCAGCTGGCCAAACAGTACCGGGACACCATCCGGGAGATCGAGGAAATGGAGGGAGCACCCAGCGATGACGACGAAGTCGGCGCGATCCTCGCGCAGCGGCAGCAGGATGGGAAGCCAGGAGCCGTCCGCACGCATCGCTCCGGCGTACCGGAGCACTGACGGCGGCGATGCCGTGCGCATCCTGCGGGCAGGCGGCACCATCCCGGACCCGTGGCAGAGCGATGTGCTGGAGGACTGGATGGGGCGCACCCCTTCCGGCAAGTGGGCAGCGCCCACAGCGGGCGGCAGTGTGCCCCGGCAGAACGGCAAGAGTCTGCTGGTACAGGGACGTGCCGAGGCCGGGATGCTGCTGTTCAATGAAACGGTCATCTACACCGCCCACCTGCAAAAGACTGCCACCGAGACCTTTGAGGAGATGCGCGCCTTCTTTGAGGGTGCGCGGATGCGGCGGTATGTGGAGGAGATCCGCACCGCCCTCGGACGGGAGCAGATCATCCTGAAAAGCGGTGCCCGCATCAAGTTTCTGGCACGCACCCGCAACGGCGGACGCGGCCAGCACGGCGATCTGTTGATCTTTGACGAGGCGCAGGAGCTGGACGAGACCGCGCAGGGTTCTTTCCTGCCCGCCATCTCTGCCAGCCTGAACCCGCAGACCATCTATGTGGGCACGCCACCGGGGCCGGATGCCGTGGGCACCGTGTTCCGTTCGCTGCGCCGCCGCGCGCTGGACGGCGATGCCAAAAAGGCTGCATGGTTCGAGTTCTCAGTGGACAAAATCGGGGACGTAAAGGACCCGGCGCGCTGGGCAGCCACCAACCCCGCACTGGGGCGGCGCATCCAGCTTTCCACCATTGAGGGCGAGGCCGAGCAGCTGGACCCGGACACCTTTGCCCGGGAACGTCTGGGCTGGTGGAGCCCGGAGGCCACCCAGCAGCTGGACTACGCCATAGACCGCACCTCTTGGGCAGCCTGTGCCAGCGAGGAGCAAAAGCCCGAGGGCAAGACCGCCTACGGCATCAAGTTTGCACCGGACGGCAGCGCGGTCTGTCTGTGCGGCGCGGTGCTGCCAAAGGACGGCGCTGCCCGCGTTTCCCTGATCGACCTGCGCCCCACCGGGCAGGGGCTGGCATGGCTGGCGGACTGGCTGAACCAGCGGTACGACAAAGCAAGCTGCGTGGTCATTGACGGACGCAACGGCGTGGACGCGCTGGCAGACCGCATCAAAGCAGTGTGGCGGGCAAAAAACGCCGTGATTCGCCCCGGCACCAAGGACGTGATCGCCGCCGTGGGCGGCTTTACCAACAGCATCAGCGAGCACAGCCTGACATGGTATCAGCCGCAGACCGTGCTGGACGAGAGCGCCCGCACCGCCGTCAAGCGCCCCATCGGCGGCGGGTATGGCTTTGGCGGGGACAACAGCCTGCCGGTTGAAGCCTGTGCGCTGGCGCTGTGGGGCGTAAAGACCTGTAAACGCGACCCGACCCGCAAAATGCGCATCGGGTGAAAGGAGCACCATGACCACTACCCTTTCTTTTGGCACTGTGCCGGGCTTGACCAATGAGGAGCAGCGGCAGCTGACCGAGCTGACCGAAGCCTACAGCTACCACCAGAGCCGCAACGCCACCAAAGATAAGTATTACGAGGGGCACGTCACCTTGCAGGACGTGAACCTTGGCATTGCACTGCCCAAAGGGCTGAACAAGCTGGAGGTCGGCTGCAACTGGGGACAGAAGGCAGTGGACGCGCTGGCATCCCGCAGTATGTTCGATGGCTTTGTGAGCAACGGCGGCGCACTGGATGGGCTGCAAAAGCTGGTGACCGACAACCGTCTGATTGCTGCCTACGCCAAAGCCTGCCGGGATCAGCTGAAATACGGCTGCGTGTTCGCCACCCTGTCCGCAGATGCGGACATCGGCTGCCGCATCCGCTTCAACTCCCCTGCCGCCGCCTCCGCGCTCTGGAGCGGTGAGAAGGGGCGCATCGACTGCGGGCTTGCCATCATCGACACGGTACAGGACGAGCACCAAAAAGACAGCTGGCGGCCTGCGCTGGTCAACTTTTACACCGACACCGCCGTCATCGTGCTGCGCGCGGTCGGCAGCAGCTGGGCGGCGGAGCGGCAGCCCCACCGGATGGGTCGTCCGCTGATGGAGCCGCTGATCTGGAACGCCACCAGCAACAAGCCCTTTGGCCGCAGCCGCCTGAAACGCGCCATCCGTTCCCTCATCGACGACTATGTGCGCACCGTGGCCAACGCCACCATCGCGCTGGAGTTTGACACCACGCCCCAGAAGTACATCCTCGGCGTGACTGATGAGCAGTACGATGCCATTACATCCGATAAATTCAAGCAGTATGTCGGCGCGCTCATCGCCGCCACCTCCAACCCTGAGACCGGCGAAAACCCGGTCTTTGGGCAGCTGGCGCAGGGCAGCTTGCAGCCCCATATGGAAAAGATGCGGATGACCGCCACCCAGTTTGCGGCAGCCACCGGCCTGACCGTGATGGACGTGGGCGTGGTGAACGATGCCAACCCCACCAGCAGCGATGCCATTCTTGCCCAGAGCCAGACGCTGGTGCTGATGGCGCAGCAGCTGAACACCGGCAACGGCGATGCCCTGCACACCATCGCCTGTATGGCGCAGGCCATTGCCCGGAACGTATCTCTGACCGAACTGACCGAGGAGGAGCGCGGCGTAATGGCGCACTTTAAGAACCCCGCCATGCCCAGCGTGGCGGTGACTGCGGACGCTGCCATCAAGATCGCAACTGCCCGGAAGGAGTTTGCCAGCACCGACACCTTTCTGGAGATGATCGGTTTCGATCAGGCAGATATCCGGCGCATCCGGGCGCAGGAGCAGCGGGCGCGCGGGCAGGCGCTGCTGATGGAGATGGACGATGCAGATAACGACACGGACGTGGAATAATTACATTGCCCGGCTCTCCCGGCTGAACGAGGCTGCCGGGCAGAAAATGCGGGAGTACATCCGGCTGCACGGCACCGAAAACACCGAGCAGCTGATCTCCTACGCCTACGCGGTCATCACCCGGTACGGCGAGGGAAGCGCGGAGCTTGCCTGCCAGATGTACGATGCACTGGCTGAGGCAGAGGGGATGCTGTTGCCCGCAGCAGAGCCTGCCGCCACTGCCAGCTATGGCGAGGTAGCCCGCATGGTGCACGCCACCAAGGACCAGAACCCTGAGAACCTGCCCAGCGGCGTGAGCCGTCTGGTCAAGCGGGCGGGCGCAGACACCACCCTGCACAATGCGGTGCGGGACGGCGCACAGTGGGCGTGGGTGCCCCATGGGGACACCTGCCCCTTCTGCATCACGCTGGCCTCCCGAGGCTGGCAGACCGCCAGCCAGAAGCTGCTGAAGAATGGGCACGCGGAGCACATCCATTCCAACTGCAACTGTGAGTTTGCGGTGCGGTTCCACTCTGGCACAAGCGTTGCGGGCTACGACCCGGAGAAATACCTCAAGCAGTACCGGAACGCCGGCAGCGATGTGAACGCCATGCGCCGCATCGACTACGCCGCCCGGAAGGATGCCATCAACGCCCAGAAGCGGGCGGCGTATGCGGCACAGGCATACCGCAATGATCTGGGTGCGGCAAGTAAGATTATTCTGACACGCAGAGCAAAATCTGTTGAAATCTCCGTGAAGCAGGTCGAATCTTACAAAACGCCTGTTTTTGTTTCAGATAAGGCATCTATCAAGCCCAAGGCGCTGCACAAGGCTAATCAGAACACAGAGCACGCGTTGACCGATTGGGGTGTAAATATCAACCGCAAGCCAAAAATCGTGATTGTCAGTGATGATGAACTGCGCGGCGCGTTGGGTATCTATGACCCTTGTGAGAATATTGTTTACTACGCTGAAAGCATCGGCAAAAAAGCAGTTCAGGAAGCGTCTGGCGGGGCAGGTGTCATTGAAGCCCATGAAATGTGGCACATGAAGCAGGCTGAGGACTTCCGACAGGCAGGCTGGACGATTACCCGCGAAAATCGTGGAGAGTATCTCGATGCTCTGTGCAAAAAATGTAAAGAACGCATTGACAAACTCGGCGTAACGCGCGATAATGTTGGAGGAATCAGCAAATATGCCGCTGATATGTACTTAGTCGAGCGCTATGATGAAGTCGAAGCGGAATTTATGTCGTTGAGGAGGCGAACTTGATCATGTGCACATTGGGCTATCCCACGGAAATTCAAAAGCTGGTCGATACGTTCGACCCCTACCGTGAAGCCATTTCGTCCAAACAATTTGACCGGATTCCACCTGAAGCGGTGGACGCATTCAACAAGTTCAAACAGTGGTCTTGGGAACAAGACCAGTAATTCAACCACGATGCACACGCACCGTGGTTTTTTCATGCCCAAAAAACAGAAAGGAAAGCACCATGAAAAAGATTCTCCTCTCCCTCGCACTGGCCGCATCTATCCTGCTGTGCGGCTGTTCGGAGGCCGACAAGGCCAATGCCAACATCTCCAAGCAGGCCGATTACTTTGAGAGCGAGCGCAAGATCACCGTCTACAACGCCCGCACCGATAAGATCATCATGGAAGCAGAGGGCTACATGTCCATCTCCAACAACTCGAACAACGAGCTGGTCTGCACAGTGAAAATCGGCCCGGACACCTACCGCAAGAATTACATCTACCTGAACGGCTACACTATGTATGTGGTGGAGGATATTACCGGCACCCATACCGACCCGTACCACTATAAGCTCTATTTCCACACAGACATCCTGCCCAGCGTGGAAGTAAAACCGTAAAGGCACTAACCAGAACACTCTGTTTTAGCCCGTATCAAGCACGATGCAGTTTGCACCGTGCTTTTATTATGCCCATTTTGCCCGCATGAGGACGGAACGGGCACCATCGCAGCGGGCAGTGCGTACCCTGCCCACAACCGGACGCAGACGGAGAACTGCGTCACCAAACCGAGGTTTTACCCACAGAAAGGAGTTTCCACCATGAAACGCGAAGACGTAAAGAACAAGATCCCCGGCATTACCGAGGAGCAGCTGAACTGGCTCATGCAGGAGAACGGCAGCGATATCACCCGGGAGAAAAACACGGCCGCAGCCCTGCAGACCCAGCTGAACAGCGCACAGGCGCAGCTCAAGACCGCACAGGACGGCCTGAAAGCCTTTGATGGTGTGGATGTTGCCGGGCTGCAGGCGCAGGTGACCAAGCTGAAGGCGGATATGCAGGCGCAGGCCGATGGCTTTGCCTTTGACAACGCCCTGAACACCGCCATCCTCGGCAAGAAGGGCCGCAGCGTGGATGCAGTGCGCGCTTTGCTGGATCTGGATGCCCTGAAGGGCTCCAAAGACCGCACCACCGACATCAACAAGGCGCTGGAGGATGCAGTCAAGGCGAACCCGTGGGCGTTCGGCGACACCCAGCCTGCCGGGTATCCCAATGTTAAAGATGGCGGTACTCCGAACCATATCCCCAGCCAGCCGGACGGCGTTCTGGCTGCCTTCAGCAAACTGAACCCGAATCTGAAAATCTGACCCGTGCAGCAGCACGGAGAAAGCGAGGTATTTTTATGGCACATGCAAATCAGGAGCGTTGGGCATCCTATGTGGACGTAAAGCTGCGTAACACGCTGGTGACCCGCGACAATCTCATCTTCAACAGCCGCTACGAGGGCGACCCCACTTCCGGCAAGGTCAAGATTCCGGTACGCGACACCGAGGTGGCCGTCAAGGAGTACGACAAGGCCAACGGCGTTGCTGCCGATGTGGGCACCACCACCTATCTGGATCTGAACATCGACCACGACGAGGCAGTCAACGAGCTGATCGACGGCTACGATGCCGACAGCGTGCCCGATGACATTGTGGCAGAGCGTCTGGATAGTGCCGGTTACTCTCTGGCGCTGTCCATCGACAAGAAGTCCATCGACGCGCTGGAAAGCGCAGCCGGTGCCACCATCAGCGCCACCAAGACCGCCGCCACCGAGGCCAACGCCTACAAGCTGGCACTGGAAGCCAAGCGGGTGCTGGGCCGCAAGGGCGTACCCAACGAGGGCCGCTTCCTCATCGCGTCCCCGGAGTATTTGGAGGTGCTGATGCTGGACGAGCACTTCATCAAGCAGGGCGACCTTTCTCAGGAGATGGTGCAGCAGGGCGTTGTTGGCCGCATTGCGGGCTTCAATGTGTTCGAGAGCAACAACATGGACTACGAGTCCACCACCCGCGTCAGCAGCAAAAAGACCACCACCGAGTTCATCGCCGGTCATCCCAACTGGTGCCACCGCGTCATGGAGTGGCAGACCGCTGTGCACCTGCAGGATCTGTCCGGCTCCGGCAAATACATCGGCGCATCCGCTGTGCAGGGCCGCAAGGTGTACGGCCTGAAGGTCTCCAAGCCCCAGACCCTGTACATCAAGCGCACCGAGACCGCCACCTGATGAGGTGCCGCCATGAGCTACGCAGAACTGCAGGACGTGGAGGCAGGCTTCCGCGTCCTGTCAGATGAGGAGCGCGGCCGCTGCACCGCCCTGCTGAGCGAGGCGGCGCTTATCATCGACGCCTACAACGCCGATGCCGACGCTGACCGCAAGCGGCTGGTATCCTGCCGGATGGTGCGCCGTCAGTTGGGCGAGGACAACAGCGGGGACGCTGTCACCTTCCCCATGGGTGCAACGCAGGGAACTGCCACGGCGCTGGGCTACAGCCAGAGCTGGACCATGAGCGGCGGCTCTACCGGCGAGCTGTACCTTTCCAAGCTGGAAAAGAAGCTGCTGGGCGTGGGCAGCAAGCTGGGCGCACACAGCCCGCTGGAGGACTTATGCTGAAGGGTATCGATATCGTTCTGTACGAAAAGACCAAGACCGGCGAGGACGGCTTCCACGATCCCATCTACGAAGAAAGCCCTGTCACCGTGCACAATGTGCTGGTGGGACAGCCCACTGCCGAGGAGATCACCACCGAATTGCAGCTGACCGGGCGGCGCATCGCCTATACGCTGGCAATCCCCAAGGGCGATACCCACAACTGGGACAACGTCCGGGTGGCGTTTTTCGGACAGACCTTCCGCACCTGCGGCGGGGCTGTGCAGGGTATCGAAGCCATGATCCCGCTGCGCTGGAACAAGAAGGTGCAGGTGGAACGCTATGAGTAAGGTGACCATCAAGCTGAACCGCAAGGGCGTGCGGCAGCTGCTGCAAAGCCCGGAGATGGAGAACGCCCTGACCGGCATTGCCTTTGCGGCGCAGAACCGCCTTGGCGAGGGCTACAAGGCCAGCTACTACAAAGCCAGCACCCGCGTGGTGGCCAAGGTAAGCGCCGAAAGCCCCGCCGCCCGCAAGGAGAACGCCGACACCAACTCTATCCTGAAGGCACTGAAGTGATATGATCGAAGAAACCATCCAGAACTATCTGCGTGAAAACGCTTTCCCCTGTTATCTGTCCGTGCCGGAGAAGCCCTCCGGCAATTTTTGTGTGCTGGAAAAGACCGGCTCCAGCTACGAGGACGGCATCTTTACAGCTACGCTGGCGGTGCAGTCCTACGGCAGCAGCGACTATGCCGCTGCGCAGCTGAGCCACCGTGTGGTGCAGACCATGCTGGACGCAGACACCCTGCCGAAGATCGTCTCCTGCACACTGAACACCGACTACAATTTCCCGGACACCACCCGCAAGCTGCCCCGGTATCAGGCAGTTTTCGATGTGGTGCATTACTGACGAAAGGAGCATTTTCTATGAATGCAAAAAATGTGACTGCAGCAAAGCCCAAGGTCGGCGGTGCCGTCTGGCGCGCACCTCTGGGCACTACCCTGCCCAAGGACGCAAAGAGCGATCTGGACCCGGCGTTCAAGGGTCTGGGCTATATTTCCAACAGCGGCGCGGTAAACTCCAACTCCCCTTCCAGCGAGAGCACCTCTGCGTGGGGCGGCGACACCGTGCTGGACGCCATGGGCGAAAAGCCGGACAACTGGAAGTTTACCCTGATCGAGGCCTTGGACCCTGAGGTGCTCAAGGCGGTGTATGGCGACGACAACGTCACCGGCACGTTGGAGACCGGCATCACCGTCAAGGCCAATTCTACCGAGCGCCCGCCCTGTGCATGGGTCATCGATATGGTGATGAAGAACAAGGTCAAGAAGCGCGTGGTTCTCCCCTGCGCAGGCGTGATCTCTGTGGGCGATATCACCTACGCCGACAAGTCCCCTGTCGGCTACGAGACCACCCTTTCTGCCGTGCCGGATACGGACGGCAACACCCACTACGAGTACATGGGCGGCACTGATGCCGCCCATATCGCCGATGAGCACAGCAAGGAGGTAACCGCATGATCACTGCAAAGACCGAATCTGGCTTTTCCATCGAGCTGGAAGAGAACGCGCTGGACAACATGGAGGTTCTGGACGCACTGTCCGATCTGGATGAGGGCAACCCGCTGGCCATGTCCCGGCTGGTCGTGAAGCTGCTGGGCAAGGACGGCAAAAAGCGCCTGTACGACCATCTGCGCACCGAGGACGGCCGCGTGCCTGCGTCCGCCGTTGAGAGCGCCATCATGGAGCTGTTCCAGTCCATCAACGCCGGAAAAAACTCTGCATCCTCGCCGAACTGATCGCAACGGACGAGGACGCACTGATCTGCGATTTTGCACAGTACTACAACGTGCTGAGCTGGCGCAGCCTGCCGGTGCGGCTGGCAGCCACTCTGGCTGCCGGTCTGCCGCCGGATAGCCGTAGCGCGCGTAAAGTCTCCGGGCAGCGCGCCTCTGCTGACGAGCTGATGCAGGCATCCATTGCCGACAGCCTAAACCGTCTGGAATGGCGGATCTGCGGATGTCCGGGCAGAGCACCCATGTCCTTTGTGATGCAGCTGCTTGGGCAGGACGCTGACCCCGACAGCGCTTCGGACGTACAGAGTTTTGACACCCCGGAGGAATTTGAGGCGGCGATGCGCGCCGCAGAAGGAGGTGAACCAGATGGCAAACGGCATTGAGCTGGCAAAAGCTTATGTCCAGATCGTGCCCTCTGCCGAGGGCATTCAGGGCAGCATCTCCCGTGTTATGGGCGGCGAGGCTTCCTCTGCCGGTGAAAGCGCCGGCACGCTGCTGGGCACAAAGCTGGTGGGCACCCTGAAAAAGGTGATCGCTGCTGCGGGCATCGGCAAGATGATCTCGGATTCCCTGAACCTTGGCGGCGCATTGCAGCAGTCTATTGGCGGCATTGAAACGCTATTCGGTGCAGGCGGCAGAACCATTGAGGAGTACGCCCAGTCCGTGGGTAAATCGGCGGATGCTGTCAAGGGTGAATATGCTGCTCTGATGCAGTCTCAGCAGACGGTTTTCGACAACGCCGCGCAGGCGTATCGGACGGTGGGTCTGTCTGCCAACGAATACATGGAGCAGACCACCAGCTTTGCCGCCAGTCTGCTGTCCAGCGTGAGTAAGGACACCAACGCCGCTGCGCAGCTGGCCAACATGGCCATGGTGGACATGGCCGACAACGCCAACAAGATGGGCACTGACATGGCGTCCATCCAGAACGCCTATCAGGGCTTTGCGAAGCAGAACTATACCATGCTGGACAACCTCAAGCTAGGCTACGGCGGCACGCAGGCAGAGATGCAGCGGCTGCTGACCGATGCCGAGAAGCTTTCCGGTGTGCATTACGAGCTGGGCAATCTGGCCGATATGTACAGCGCCATCCATGTCATCCAGACCGATCTGGACATCACCGGCACCACGGCAAAGGAAGCCGCCACCACCCTGACCGGCAGCTTTGCAGCCATGAAGGCGGCGGCGCAGAACGTGCTGGGAGACTGGAGCACCGGTGCAGACCTGACCGCGCCCATGCAGGCGCTGGCAGATACCGCCCGCACCTTTTTGCAGGGCAACCTGCTGCCCATGATCGGCAACGTGCTGGCGGGCATCCCGCAGCTGGTGTACGGCCTTGTACCGGAGGTGCTCCAGACCGGCACGGAGCTGGTCAGCAGTCTGGCGGCTGGCTTTGCGCAGGGCATCCCGGCGTTTCTTTCCACTGCCCTGCCGCAGCTGCTCTCGTTTACCGAGGAACTGCGCGCCAACGCGGGGCAGTTTGTGGATGCAGGTCTTAACTGCATTACCCAGCTGCTCAACGGCCTGATCGCCGGTCTGCCGCAGCTGATCGCCTATGTGCCGGATATCATCATCAATATTGCGGGCATCATCAACGACAATATGCCCAAGATCCTTGCGCAGGGTGTTTCCATCATCGTGCAGCTGATCGTGGGCATTATACAGGCCGTGCCTTCCCTGCTGGCCAACTGGAAGAAGATCCTGCAGGCGGTGCTGTCGGTGATCTCTGCCATCAACTGGCTGAACATCGGCAAGAACATCCTCACCAGCGTGGCGAACGGCGTAAAGAGCATGGGCTCCAGTATGCTGACCGCCTTCAAGGGCGGCTTTTCCAGCGCACTGAGCTGGATCAAGAGCCTGCCCGCGCAGGCGGTGAAGTGGGGCAAAAACCTGATACAGGGCTTTATCAAGGGTTTGACCGGCAAGGGCAATGTGGTGAGCAATGCCGCCACCGCTGTCACTGCCGGTATTTCTTTGGCCGAGACCGCCAGCGGCAAGCAGGACAATTGGGCTGCCAGCTGGGCAAGTTCCAACACAAGCCTTGGCGGCAGCGCCCAGACTATGGCGGAGATCGCAATTCCGGCCTATACCAAGTCCGGGGATGCTGCCGCAGCGGCGGCATCCAAGACCGCCACGGCGGCCTCTGTGGTCAGCTCCTACGCCGACACTGTCACCGAGGTGCTGGGCAAGGTCACCCGCACCACCCAGACCACCGACGAGGTGCTCTCCAACGGGCAGAAGCAGCAGAAGCAGACCATCACCGAGACCAGCCGTCAGCTGGTGAACGGCGTGCTGAAGGATATCAAGACTGTTACCACCATCGGCGCAAACAGCAAAAAGACCGTGCAGCAGACCATGGAAACGGTGCGGGAGCTTGCCTCCTCTGTCACCTCCACGAGCGAGGCGCTGGTGGATGGCATCCGCACCACCACCCAGACCGTGACCGAAACCCTGACCGACGGCACCGAGAGCCAGAAGCAGACCATCACCAAGACCTACACTGCCATCATCGACGGCGCACTGCGCACGGTGAAAGAGGTGCAGACTATTGCCGAAGACGGCACCACGCTGGTGGCAAAAACCGTGGAAAAGGCATC